>OGWZ01000070.1_pt1 | contig 114969 bp, 101 predicted proteins | sample 1576141 | NCBI WGS metagenome assembly OGWZ01 (sample SAMEA3541512, study PRJEB24748) | human gut metagenome | biome: human gut; feature: human-associated habitat; material: faeces | place: China | collected 2012
CCGATGATACTGCATATCTTCATGTGGGAAAGTAGGCCGCCGCCAAGGATTTTTCAAAGACTCCGTCGAGCAGACAATGCTCCGGAGTCTTTTTTTTGTCAGATTGAATAGTCGTGAAATACCCGCAAACTGTATTATATATTCAATACGAACATTTAAAAATGTAAATATTTCAATAATAAAAATATATTATGCATTAATATTGTGTTTTTTTTCATTCATAAATTAATTTTATTAATTCAGTTATAGACGCTTATTGCGATAAATATATCGTTTTTTATCATTATTTTAAGACGTATAAAAATCAAAGTACAGAAAGAAAACTGGAAAAATATATTTTGTTGCAGTGTTTTTAACGGGTAAAACATTTTCGTTATTTTTCAGGCTTTAACATACCGAATTTAAAGATTTTTTTTGTCGACAAACGCTTGCGTTGCGTGTATAAGATTTCTCCGTAGCGACGCAAGGGCGGGGCAATCCCGCTCCCTTCACCCTCTTTCCAAACATGGGAAAACAAGATGCCTGAACTCTCATCATCAACAATCAGCCCGCTGAAGAACAGAGCCATGCGGGCCTGGGATGAGTTCGTCCGGCGAAGTTTCAGCTGAGGGGGCTGGAAGGGTAAGAAAGGAAAAGGCTGACTACATTGCGGCACAGACAGCTGACGTAACTGTTACGAGGGCAGTTTACGGTGAGCGGGTTTGTGCCTCTCCGTACTCTCAAAAGACAAAGGATTTGCCGGTATGCTCATAGCTGAAAGCGAAAACAAAGGAACCAAACCACTGAAAGGTCAAAGTGTCCGCACGGTGACCAAAGCCGATCTTATTGAGGCAATTTATGAAAAGACCGGTAAGGGCCGCTCGGAAGTGAAGGATTACGTTGAAGAGCTCATCGACCTGATAAAGAGAGCCATGACTGCCAAGGACGGCGTTCTCATCAGTGGCTTCGGTAAATTTGAAGTTCATGACAAGCGCAGCCGCCTGGGCCGCAATCCTCACACGCGCCAGCCTATGATGCTCCCAGCCAGACGCGTGGCCACATTCCGTCTTTCCAACAAGTTCCGCAATGAACTCAATGCCGCGCCCGGCGGCCTTCCTGGCAAGTCCGGGCTCAAGTAAGAAGGCCTGCATTTTTCCGGACTTTTCCGCCGTCCTCCCTTAGGGGCAGGGCGGCTTTTTTTGTGCCCCCGGCATGCCTCGTTCTGGGAAAGTCCCTGAACTGCTCTGGAAGGAGGCCCATGAGCCGTCCCGTCTGACGGGTACACTCTGACGGACAGGAAGTTCAGAAGGCCGACGGGGCTGATGAGGCGGGTCCGGTAAGCGATCGTTTGATGAAGCCGGGGAGCGATCGGCTGGCACGTGGGACATGGATCGGCTTTCCGCAGTCTTGTCGATCGGATGCCGACGAAAAAGACCGCCGGGGCAGGCGGCGGTCTTTGGGTAAGGAGTGGAGAAGAGTTTGGGAGATGTGTCTTGGTTTCTGTGTGTTCCGCTTAATGATATGCAAACGGCGTGCCATAGTTACGGCCCCGGTCTGCGGCAGCCCACTTATGCCCCTTCAATGACCTGCGCAGGGGCTCCGCACTGAATTATTCCAGGCCCAGGGGCAGAGAGCCGTAAGGCGAAAGTATAATTCCCCCCTCAAACGAATGAAAACTGACCCCCTGGGTGGGGAACGGGACAGAGGCGGTAAGTAAAATTCGTTTTGGAGATATCAGGAACTTCGCCTGGGAGGCAGAGAGCCGGTTTCCTGTGTTTCCTTCGTTTTTCCCGGGGCGTTAAAGGCCGTCTGAAACGCTGCCGGCTTTCCGGCAGAGGTCAGGGGAACATTGTACTGGAGCAGAATAAGGATCTGCTCTGATCCTTTTCCGTCACAGGGCCGGGAATTCTCCTGCCCTGGAAAGCCGGAGGTAAAAAAAGACCGCCGGGGCAGGCGGCGGTCTTTGGGTAAGGAGTGGAGAAGAGTTTGGAAGATGTGTCTTGGTTTTCTATGTGTTCCGCTTAGTAATATGCAAACAGCGTGCCATTAAAAAAGGATTCTGGGGCTGCGCAGGGAAAAGTTCCGGTTTACCCCTGCCGTGCCAGGAATGGGGCGGTTTCTTCATCCTCTCCTGATACGCCGAAGGCCGCCGGGGAACGCCGGCGGCCTTTCTGACAGAGGGGGTAGGGAGTTTTCAGGGATGTTCACTTTGGATTATGCAAAACGCGTGCCATAAAACCGTTTATCTTTCACTCCGGGTGAAAATTTCTGTTTTTCCGGAGCTGCCAAAAAAGGAGAGACCGCCGGGCAGGCGGCGGTCTCTGGGCAAGGAATGGAGTAAGATATGGAAGATGTATAACTCGGTCTTTGTGTGTTCCACTTCTATATAAGCAAACAGCGTGCCATCCCTGCATCCTCCCCGTAAACTGGCTGCGCTGCCGCCGGCGGGGCTCCCTATCCGCTCTGCCCCTCCGCCCGTAACAGCCGTACATGATTACTTTTTTTACATGTGTCCAACAGGGTGTATTTATTTTAGATACATTCACGGGCAGCCGGCCGGAGACAAAAAGAAAGACCGCCGTGGGGTAGCGGCGGTCTTTGTTGAGGATTCGGTCTTGGTTGTCTGAGGTCTATTCACGAAGATTGCTGCGGCTGGTCACCGCGTATACCTGGTACAATGCAAAACACGTGCCATACGCATCAAATACCTGGAAAACGATCCTGGAAGAAGACGCGGGGAAACCAGGAGAGGAGCGCATGGAGCGTAGAGGCGGTCATGATGCCGTGGCACGGGCCCCGGGGAAAGGCTGCGTCCGCAATCCCTCCTATGGACATCAGGGTGATATGTATCGGGCAGGGGGAAAAAGGCAGCGGCTGTTCAATTTTTGGGCACAGCCCTATACACCTGCGGGAATATCAGACAGCAGAGGGACTGACATCGGGAAAACAGGAGCGGGGCAGGACGTGGAAATCCTTGAGGGCAGCTGGGAATTCTGCCTGACATGATGTCCTGTCAGAGATGATGGAAGGCCGTGTCCGGGATTTTTTATTTCCGGCACGTCCGGAAGACGTTCCGGGAACCACCGCTGCCGCCGGAAAGCCCGGGACAGTTTTCCTTTCTGTCTCTCCCCGCCGGATTCTGCGGTCTTCCGGCATATCAGGAAACATAAGACATACCCGTTCACTTTTTATCCGGCTGCCCATACACATGCCCAAAAAACAGACTCTGCCCGGAAGCGGGCAAAAAGGAAGACCGCCGTGGCAGGCGGCGGTCTTCAGAGGAGGAGGTTCAGGATGTTTCGGGATTGCTGTAGGGAGGGGTACCTGCAGTCAGGCAGGATAAAAGAGGCTGGGAAATTTACCGTGTTTTTTCTGCCGGGGCACGGTCCCCGGCTGGGGTGGACCGCCGTGGCAGGCGGCGGTCCGGGGGAGGTTTCGGAGTTGGTTACTTGGTTTGGGGAGTTCTCATGAAGAGGAGTGCGGGTGCTGCCCGCTTTCAGTAAGTATATAGCAATATGCGTGCCATACTTGCGTAACCCCTTTTGCAGAGCCGGTTTTACCGGGAGAGCGTCACAGAAGCCTCCACCACCGGCCGGTTCCAGGGGAGAGGGCCGGCTGCGTTCATTCCCTGACAGCAGGAAACCGGTACCTGTTTAATTTTCATCCGGCGGCCCATACACATGCCCAAAAAACAGACTCCGCCCGGAAGCGGGCAAAAAGGAAGACCGCCGTGGCAGGCGGCGGTCTTCAGAGGAGGAAGTTGGGATATCCTGGATTTTACTGTCAGGGAGGGGAGGGCTGTATATCTTCAGTCAGGGAGGACTGGAGGCTGGGAAAACTGCCGTGTTTTTTTCTATGCCGGGGCACGGCCCCCGGCCGGGGCGGACCGCCGTGGCAGGCGGCGGTCCGGAGGAGGTTTCGGAGTTGGTTACTTGGTTGGGGAGTCTTTCATGAAGAGGAAGGCGGAGTCTGTCCGCTTTTAGTAAGTATTAAGCAATAAGCGTGCCATGTTTATCCGGATTTGCCGGGAGAACCGATTTTTCTCCGGAGACCGCCGCAGAAGCCTTCACCACCCGGCCGGTGTTCCGGAGAGAGCCGGCTGCGTTCATTCCCTGCCGGCATGAATCCGGTGTCTGTTTAATTTTCATCCGCCGGCCGGCAATACACATGTTCAGAAAACGGACTCCGCCCGGAAGCGGGCAAAAAGAAAGACCGCCGTGGCAGGCGGCGGTCTTCGAGGAAGAAGTTCTGGATGTTCCGGGTTTTACTGTCAGGGAGAGGAAGGCTGTATATTTTCAGTCAGGGAGGACTGTAAGCTGGGAAAACTGCCGTGCTGCTTTCTGCCGGAGCACGGCCTCCGGCCGGGGTGGACCGCCGTGGCAGACGGCGATCCGGGAGCTTCGGTGTTTGGTTCAGGTTCTTTTCATGAGGCTGGGCTTTCAGAAGCCTTCTGCTTAGTACAAAGCAAATTGTGTGCCATTACCCTGAGGGATGTTCTGTCCGGACGGAACCGGGAAGGTGCCGGGGCGCTCATGCCGGGCTGCGTTTTTCTGTCCAGCATTCAGACACTTTCCGGATACTTGTATAAAAAGCATACAGAAATAAGCCGGATACAGTAATTTTTTCTCTGTCCTGCGTCTGTCTGTTTTTCTGGACTCCTGGACAGAAGAAAGCCGCCCCGGAAAAATGAAGAAAGATGGGGGCGGTCCGTCACTGGGGCGCGGAGGATCCGGCACCGTACGTGTCAGAAAACCAATACAGGGTAAAAAGCGTTTTTTTTTGCGGATTTTATCCCGGAAAGGACAGGCCATGTTTCTCTTGTGTCCCGTGCCGTCCTGTTCTTCCGGCTGACAGCCTTCTTTTCCCGTGATCCGGTCTGAAGCAGAAAGGACGGTTTTCCGGAAAAACGAAAAAAATTTTCAGGCCGTATAAAATTTTTCCACTGTTCATAATCTGGAAAGGCGTGCTGGTAGACCTTCTCCGTAACCTGAGAAGACAATCCGGCCTGGCAGACAGGGCCGGACAGGAAAAGGAGGAAAATATGCCGCGTCATTCAGCCCAGCAATCCGTACCCGGAACCCGGCTGCTGCGTCTTTTTATTCTTCTCCTGCGCGATGGCAGAAAACATTATCTCGCGGACCTGAAACGGGCTCTCGGATGTTCGCCGCAGACGATCCTGCGCATGACCGACAGTATTGCCGCGGTCACTGGCGGAGATTTCACCACCGGCATGGACAACAACCGCCGCTGGTACCGTCTTGAGAAGGATGGCTCCCTGCCCGGTGCCGGAGAGGCTGAGGGAGGGCAGACCGTGCAGGAAGGAATCCCGCGCATCGCCGTTTCGGATATTCTCGATATCGAAACCGGCGCGCTTTCCTACGCGGCGCACGCTGAGCACATCAGAACGTTTCTGCATGCCGCCGGGGAAGGCCGTCTCTGCCGCTTTGGCATTGTTCCGGGAGAAACGGCGCTGCTCCTTCCTGTACGGCTTCTCTTCAGGGACGGGCTTCTGTATTTTGCGGGATGGCGCTTTTCGGATCCTGATGACAGGCATCCCGAGGCGGCTTTTCTGCCCGTGCATCTCATCAGCTCTGTCACACCCGCAGGCCGCCCGGAGGCGGAAAGCGCCGCTTCCGGCAGGGTTCTTCTGCCACAGTTTTCGACTGACGAATCCTGCCCCGTCCGGGTTTATCTCGGCAGGGAATACGCCGGCCGCGTAATGCAGGACCTTATCCCCGGCTACGCGGTAGAGAGGTGCGGCGACGGCGGAATCATCCTTAATATGAAGGAAGGGGGCACCCCGTTCAGGGCCTGGCTGAAGAGTTTTGGCGAGGGAGCCCGTGTCCTCGGCGGCGTCAGGCCGGGAAGGGCAGGCCTTCCCGGCGCGGCAGTAGTGGGCCGTTTCGGCAGAAAAAAGTAGCGGCTTTCCCTCAGGAAAAGAGGGCAGGAAGGGCCCCGGGAACTCTCCCGCCCCTCACACCGGCGCACCGTGGCTCTGATCTTCAAAGGGGCGCTGTTTTCTCTCCTGAACCGGAGGACAGCCCTCCGTGGGAGTGTTTTTGCTTCCTCTTCAGCATGGGATCTCCGCGGGGCAGCGCGTTCCTTATCCTGTAAAAATATCAGGACGGTACCAGCCTTCTGCCTGTTCCGCATTCCCGCCTGTCTCTGCCGGCGTGATGAAAGTATTCCATCACCTTTCCCGGTTTCCGTCTCGCGGCGGGCTTCCGGTGCCCGGCTGTGACTTTTCCGCTGCCCGGGGCAGTTCCGGGGAGCTGCATCCGTCAGAACGCGCTCATGCAGGACGCAAAAAAAGAGCCGGAAGCGTCTGCTTCCGGCTCTTTTCATATCTCCGTTTACCGCGCCTTCAGGCGCACGGAACTAAGCGTCTTCTTTCAGAGGCATCTTGGCCACGGCTTCCTTGAGAGCCCTGGCCGGGGTAAATTTGGGAACCATGCTGGCAGGCACGACAATGTCCTTGCCAGTCTGGGGATTGCGGCCCTTGCGCTCATTGCGTTTGGAAACCTTGAAAGTTCCAAGACCGCCCAGCATGACAGCTTCGCCGGAGGTCATCGCCGCGATCACAGCCTCAACGAGAGCGCCCAGGACTTTGTTAGCCTGAACTTTGGTGATGCCACCTTCGGAAGCCAGCTTGTCAACCAACTCAGCCTTAGTCATAAACGAACCTCCAGTGCTATCCTGCCGGGGCAGGGAATTTTTTGTGGTCTTTATCAGAGAATTGCATAAATTCATACACAACTTAAAGCCTGTATGCGCTTTATGTCAAGAAATACCGTTTTTATCCAGTGATCCGGTTTTTTCCCTGAAATGTTCCGGATTAAGAAGAAAAGCCAAAGCAATCCGGAAGCATCCTGCGTCCTTCCTTCTTTCGCAGTCCGAATCCGTATCAGATGGTCAAAGCAATCGGAAGAGGTAAAGTTCCCTGAGTCCCGGCTGCTGAAAACAAAATATACGCTGATTTTCAAAGGAAATGGAAAGGGCCGGTTCCCCGGAAACGCGGCAGTGTGACATCCGGCGATGCTGACAGAAGGCCAACACAGAGAAAAGACCGGTGAAAGACGAATGCCATACGGCAGATAATACCGGAAAAAAATGCAAAAATGTTCTGCCGGGGAGTGCATGCGGGCCTGAGTGAGCCCTTCCCTGACGCGTTTGCCCGCGGGGTACCCAAAGCCGGACCGCTTCCGGCCAGGGCTGAGTCCGGAAGTCCCTCTCTTCCGTCCGGGGCGGCATGTACCTGCAGGGCGATATGGGATATAAGAGAGCAGGCAGGAGAGACGTTTCCCCGGCTTACCCGGCCGCGGGAAGCGGAGCCTGGCTGTTCTCTTTCCGGCGCGCCGGACGGCGGATGCGGCCCCGGCAGTCTGCCCTCAGTTCTGCCCTGTCCCGGACAGAGGCGTCCCGCCAAAATATCATAAAGGCTGAAAATACCATGGCACATATTCTGCGTCTCGCTGGCATTGAGGAAGAAAGCATCGTCGACGGTCCCGGTCTGCGCATGACCGTCTTTGTGCAGGGCTGTCTGCTTGGCTGTCCCGGCTGTCAGAATCCGCAGACCCACGATCTGAACGGGGGAACGGAGGCTGCTGCTGAAGACATCCTTGAGAAGTTCTGCGCTGATCCTCTTCTTGCCGGCATCACGTTTTCCGGAGGCGAGCCTTTTCTGCAGCCTGAGCCCCTGCTCTGGCTGGCCCGGGAGGTGCACGCCAGGGGCAGGAATGTCATGTCGTTCTCCGGATACACCTTTGAGCAGCTCATGGAGAAAAGCCTGAAGAATCCCCCCATCCGCGGGCTCCTGGATGAGCTGGACGCCCTTGTGGACGGCCCCTATATAGAGAAGCTCAGGAACATTGATCTCCTTTACCGCGGGAGCGAAAACCAGCGCTACCTGAAGCGCGCGGATCTCGACAGGCTCAGGGAAGCGTGGCTGGCCGGGCACGGCGTCCGCTGATTTGATGCCGGGAACACGAAAGGGCGGAAACTCCTTACGGAATTTCCGCCCTTTTTTTACCGCCGGCAAAGGCAGAGAAGGGAAAGGCAGGTTCATAACGGGGAGCCTGCCCTGCACAGAAGAACGTGGCTACTGGACGATGCTGATGTAATCGGCTTCGTTATTGCGGAGTGTGATGGTCACGCCGGAAAGACGCAGGGCCACGGGGTCATGAAGCGGAGCACGCCCCACAACGGAAACCGTGACGCCGGGGACGAGACCCATATCGCGGATGCGGCGGCCCAGTTCACCGGAAACTTTAACTGCTGAGATACGACCTCTTTGACCAACGGCCATGTTGCGAAGGCTGCAGGTTTTTTCCATGATGTTCCTCCTGAAAAAACTCGAAAGCCGGGGGAGGGGCTCCCCCTTGGCCTCACAATAGACATTTCGGGTCTTTTGTCAAGAAAAGGAAAATCAATTTCAATTTTTTTTCATAAAAAAGCGGCTCAGGAAAAGCCGCCGTCTGACGCTACTGCTTTGTGACAGTGATGTAATCCGCCTCTTTGTTTCTGAGCATGATAGTCACGCCCTCGAGGCGCAGGGCCACAGGATCGCGCAGGGGAGCGCGTCCCACGACAGTGATGCTGGTGCCCGGAATGAGTCCGAGATCGCGGATGCGGCGGCCGAGTTCACCGCTCACGCTGACGCGCTCTATACGTCCCTTATCCCCCACGTGAAGGTCTCTGAGGCTGCACTCTGCTTTGCTCATAGTCTGATCCCCCTTTTCCCTTTGTTGATTCTTTCCTGCGCTGAGCACAAGACTATTTCAGAGTGATTGTCAATAGGGAGTCCGGGACCATCCCGGCCGGAAGCGGGAAATTCCGGATGTCTCCGGGCTGGCCGGAAACTTTGTCAGGGGGAAACAGAAAAAATTTTCTTCTGTTTTCCGGCGTTTTGAAGACCGGCCGGGTTCCGGGGGAGATGAGACGGACGTGACAGAAAAAAATCCTGCCGGGCCAGGCCCGGCAGGATTTTCTAGAACTTCTTTTTACCGCAGCAGCAGTTGGGGCCGCCGCAGCAGGCGCACCGCTTGCTCTTGATTTTCTTCCTGGCGGTCAGAACGAGGAAGACAACAGCGACAAGCAGGATAAGACCGACAATGATATTCTGGGTCATTGAAAAAACCTCCGCCGCCGGCGGCCGGGCGGAAAACCCGGCCGCTGAAGGCAGCTTTTATAATCCCGTCAGCAGCCCCATACGAAGCGGCCGATGTTGTAGGCGATGAAAGCGAGGATTGCAGCGAAAATTGTATCCACAATCATGCTGAAGAAGAGCCATCTCCAGCCGCCCGCCTCGGACTTGATGACAACAAGGGAGACGAAGCAGGGGGAGTAGAAGAGGATGAAGATCATAAGGGAGAGGGCAACGGCCGGGGTGAAGTCCGGATCCTGCTTCAGGCGCTCGCCGAGAGGCGCTGCGTCTTCGGGATCCTGCTCGCCCATGGAGTAGGCGGTGCCCAGGGTGGAAACAACGGCTTCCTTGGCGGCGACGCCGGCCACAAGGGCGATATTGGTGCGCCAGGTGAAGCCGAGGTATTTGGTGACGGGCTCGATGGCCACGCCGATGCGGCCGCCGTAGGAGTAGCGCAGCTGGGCAGCGGCGAGGTCGTTATTCGCCTCATCAATCTGATCCTGCAGGGCCTTGTACTGTTCGCTGTCTTCCTGGAGCCCCTTCTGCTGGCCCTCAAGGGCGGCAACCTTCTCCTCGAAGGGAGCCTTCTGGGAATCAGGCAGGGACGGGAAGGTCATGGCAGCCCAGATGACAATGGAAATAGCCAGGATGATGGTACCGGCTTTCTTGAGGTACATCCAGGTACGTTCCCACATGTGCATCAGAATGGAGAAGATAGTGGGCAGGCGGTAGGGCGGGAGCTCCATGACGAAGGGGGTGCCTGCGCCGCGGATAATGGTGTGGCGCAGGAGGGAAGCCATGAGCAGGGCGCCGACCCACCCGCAGCAGAGAACGAGGAAGAAGGCCAGGGCAGGGCTCTTCGGGAAGAAGGCGGCGATGAGCAGGAGGAAGCAGGGGACCTTGGCGCCGCAGCACATGAAGGGCAGGGTCAGCAGGGTGGCGAGCTTTTCCTTGGGGGAGCGCAGGGTCCGGGTGGCCATGACGCCGGGGATGGCGCAGCCGCCGGCGATACCGCCGGCAATGATGTACGGCATGACCGAGGCGCCGTGCAGGCCGAAGAAGCGGAAGATGCGGTCCATCATATAGGCGATTCGGGCCATGTAGCCGCTGTCTTCAATGAAGGCTATCAGGGCGAACATGATGGCGATGAGGGGCACGAAGCTGACCACGCCGCCGACACCGGCGATGATGCCGTCGCAGATGAGGGACTTGAGCAGGCCGTCATCCATATGATCGCCAAGCTCGGATCCCATCCAGGCGAAGAAATCCTCAAGCCATTCCTGAGGATAGGCGCCCAGGTTGAAGGTGATCACGAACATGAGGTAGAGAACGCCGATCATGATGAGCGGGCCGAGGAACCTGTTGGTGAGGATTTTGTCCAGACGGTCCGAGAGAGCCAGACGATCCTTGCCGGGGTCCTGTTTGACGACGCCCTGGGCGAGCAGGCCGCGGATATAGCCGTAGCGGGCGTCGGTAATCACTGATTCGCAGGTGGCCTGCGTGGCGGCCTTGACCTTTTCCTCGATGCCCTCGCAGTAGGACAGGATTTCGGGAGCGAGGTCGGGGCGGGCTTCGCGCACGCTTTCCTGTACCTTGGTGTCGCCTTCCAGGAGCTTCAGGGCCGTCCAGTGGGGATGATAACGGTCAATGAGGATCTTCTCCTCGCTGAGACGTTTCTCAAGAGCCTCCACGGCTTCGGTGAGCTCGGGGCCGTAATTGATGTGAAGCGGTTCCTTCCGGCCTTTTTTCGCGAGATCGAGGGCGGCTCTGGCCACTTCCCTGATGCCTTCGCCGTTACGGGCGACAATGGGCAGGACAGGGGTGCCGAGCTGTTCGGACAGCTTCTGCATGTCAATATGGATGCCGGCCTTGCGGGCCTCGTCCATCATGTTGCAGGCGAGGACCACGGGCATGCCCATTTCCATCATCTGCACGGTGAGCAGCATGTTGCGTTCGAGGGCCGAGGCGTCAGCGCAGTCGATGACAGCGTCCACCCTGCCGAGGCTGAGCTCGTCGCGGGCCACAAGTTCTTCCTGGGAGTAAGCTGTCAGGGAGTAGGTGCCGGGCAGATCGACCAGGGTGACCGGCGTGTTGTCCACGCTGATCGTGCCTTCCTTGCGGTCCACGGTGACGCCGGGATAGTTGCCCACGTGCTGGCGCGATCCCGTATAGGCGTTGAAAAGTGTTGTCTTGCCACAGTTCGGGTTGCCGGCCAGAGCTATGCGGTATCCCTTTTTCCCGGCCGGAGAGGCATTGCCCGCCGCGGCCGTCCTAGCGTTTTCTTTATCGTTCATCCGAAACCTCCATTGCTTCTTCTGCGCCGGACCCCGTTCAGGCCTGCCGGCGGCACGCGGGGACAGGCAGATCGCAGCGCGCAGCTGTCCCATCCCGTGGTACAGGGCTGGTATAATTGAAAATGGATTTCAAAGTCAATAATTATCGGGCAAAAAAACTTTTTTCCGTGCAGGGGGATAATCCCTGCGAAAAAAGCTATCCTGTGTCAAGGTCACGTGTCACGTCCAGGCCGGGGTCCGGAAATGACGTCATGCCGGCTGCTGCCGCGCGCGGGGCCGGATCAGGAGAAGCAGCAGGGCCCCTCCCGGGCGGTTCCCGTCACGAACCAGGGCGGAGGGAAGAGGGAAAGGCGGGCCTGCATTCCGGAAAAAGGAATACGCGGTCAGGCTTGTTATCCTGTCCGGTTTTCTTTAAAGAAGATAATTCCCCCTGCGCGGGCAGAGGCGCGGAACAGAGCCTGGTGGAGCCGCTGTACAGAAAAGAATAACATTCGGCTGACCCCGTTCCCCAAGATGCTCAGACGGGAAAGCGTGGTATAGCAAAGAAACGGGGGATAGATGCTGCATATCTGATCAGATCTATACAAGGAGTCGGGCGCGGGCCGGCATATAGTCCGGCCAGGCTGGCATAGTGTCCGGAAATGACTTGCGCAAAATGACAGAGGATCCGCAGGTGCCCTGTTTTTTTACCATATACAAATTCGGAAAATCGTTTATTTCTATACAGAAATTTGAATGCATTATCATTACGTTGTGCGTTAAGACATGCGGCATCCCGGCTAAAGAAAAAAATAATTACGTTTTTTCCTGCATTGAGTATTTACAAAGTATGAAACCCTGTGTAGAACCAATAAAGAAAAAAAAGAAGCTGGATTGCTTTTAGCAGTCATGCGAAGGAGAGAGGATGAGCACTCTTCAACATGATGAGGCCATGATCCAGGCCCTGGCTATTACCAAAGCCCAGGCCGGCGTTAGGTCCATGTCCGCAGAGGAGATTGTTACCTACATCAATGATCTTGTTCGCGCTATCCGCAGCACACTGGACAAAAACACGGAAGACGACGGCCAGGCCGAAGAAAAAGTTGATACGGAAGGCCTGGATCCCAGAAAATCCATCAGGGAAAATTCCGTGACCTGTCTTGAGTGCGGCCAGAAGTTCAAGATGATCACCAAACGCCACCTGAGGATCCACAATCTCACACCCGAGGAGTACAAGGAAAAGTGGGGCTTTCGCAAAAATTCTTCTCTTGCCTGCAAATCCCTGCAGCGCATGCGCCGTCAGAAAATGAAGGACATGCACATCTGGGATCGCCGCAAGAACGCCAGAAAGGACGGATTCCGCCGGCGGGGAGGGGGACGAGTAGCCCTGTTCCCGCAACACAGGCTGCAAAGCCCTCCGGACCAATCCGGTCCTGAGGGCTTTTTTCGTCTCCGCCCCGCCGTGGACGGGCCTCATTCCATAAAGAAAGGGATAACAAAAAACCGCCGGAAGAACCGGCGGCCATGCTTGGTGGACGTTCTCCCCCGTGTAAAGGCGGGAACCGGGAGAGGCTTCTTTTTCCCCGCAGGCGCGGGGCTGCCGTGCAGTCAGAAATTCCGGCTTTCATCTTTTCCTCCGGGGGAGGAAGTCTTCCGGCAGTCCGGACTAAAATATACCGGACATGACAGGTGTTTATTTATTGTCCACAGTAACTGTTTCTGCATGGTTTTCATACAGGCCGGGGGCTATTCGTGGCCGTGTATTCTGCCGCGCATGTAAACCCGCTGCATGCTGCGGCATCCCCTCGTATCGGGAACGCGCAGGTCAAGCCCTGTTTCCGTTCTGAGGCGGTCGGACACCTGGCTGAGCTTTTCCTTCATGCTGTCACGCAGTTCCTGGAGCTCGCGGCCGAGGCGCGCCAGCTGCTCGGGATCGCTGCCGTCATTGAAATTGAGCTGTTCGAGTTCCCTGCGCTTGGCGCCGATCTGGCCGTCAAGGTCACGCAGGGCGGGCATGGCCTCTTCCATTATCTGTACCGCGCGTTTCTGCTTGTCAGCCGGTAGATCGGCAAGGCAGTCCCTGGCCTGTCCCATGCCGCCGGGTATCTGGGGGCCGTATCCGGGAGGGCAGGGCACAGCCGCGCCTCCGGCGTCCGGATGCTCCCCTGCGGAGGCGCTCACGCAGGCCGCGGCGGAAAGGATGGGCAGAAGAAGTAAGGCAGCCATATATTTTCTGAACATAGAATTACTCCATAGCACAGGTTCTGCCATTTTTCTATGCATACTTCGGGCCAGGAAACCGAAAAACTGTGGCTTTTTTCATCATTTAACAAAAATGCATTGACTTTTGCCGCAGGGTGCACTACTTTTACATCATGAGGGCAGGTGTGTGACCGCCCTCTCCGGCACAGAAAGGACATAAAAACGTTGCAGGTCCGCTGTGCAGCAACTGTTCACCGGTGGCATACGAAATACATGAAAGAAGCGCGGAGTTCTTCCGCGGGCGTTCTTTTGTGTACGCGTGTGCTTTTCCGCTTATTTCATCTTTCATCAGTATCATCATAAAAGGAGTATTTTTTATGCATCATTCCATTACCAGCATCAATGGCATTCATACCGTTACCTGCGCCATCTGCGGCCGCACCGAATCCGACATCGACGCCGAACACCTGCGTGAGCATCTTGCCGCGCACGGCTGGGAACGCGACGAGGTGACCGGGCATTACCGCTGCCAGAAGTGCGCTGACTTCGCGAGAGCTTTCTCCGGCTCCTGTGCCGGCGTTTCCAGCTCCGTTTCCGCCATTGACTAATCCTCTCTCATATCCTTTCCTCACCCGCTGCACATTTTCTGGCGTTTCGCGGGGCAGCCTGCCATGGTCCGGCAGCGCTGCCGCATCCGCCGGGAAATACTCCCAGGCAGTCACTTTTCTTTTCTGTTCTGTTCCCTGCGCGCGGAATCCTCTTCCCGTTTCCGCAGTATGGCGAGGGCCCTGTCGTAGTCAGCCGGCCTGTCCATATCCATATTGATATACGGATCGTTTACGGGCACTTCCCCGCACGAAAGTTCTCCGAGCACGCTCTGGAGTCCCCGCTCCGGGTTCATGGTGAGCGCCGCTTTGGCCGCGGCCCGGCTCAGGAAGGGAGGATGTCCCCTGAATCCGCCGCAGACGGGAATCACGTAGCCGGCCTCTGACGTTTCAGCGGCCCTGACGGCGGCGGAGATGGTTTCAGGCAGGATCAGGGGAATGTCCACAGGCTGTACGCCGAACCATCCGGCCTGGGGAAAAGCGTTCAGGGCACAGGCAAGCCCCGCGGCCACAGAGGAAAACATGCCGTCTTCAGGCCTCGGGTTTTCCGCGAAAAGAGCTCCGCACGCCCTGGCGCAGCGCCCGGTAAGCTCCTTCTTAAAACCGCCCACGACGACCACATGACGCACGCCTGCCCTGTGCCACGTCTCTATGACGTGGGCGAGCACGCTTTTTCCTCCGAAGGGAAGCATGGGCTTGAAACGGCCCATGCGCGTGGAAAAGCCGGCCGCCAGGATGATTCCGCACACAGGCCCTGCCGCCGACCCCATCTCTTCTTTCTTCCGGTCCATGCCGTCTCCTTCAGGAGCGCGAAAACGCGCCGTTCCTTTCTGCCTCAGGGCAGTGGGAGCCCGGCGCCATGCCGGTCTCTTTCCCTTTACCCTAAACGCCCGCGGCCGTGTCCGCAACGCGGCGGGCCGGCTTTTTTCGCGGCTATCGCCAACAGCCGGCAAATGCGGTATCATGGCTCATCGTTTTCTGAAGGGGGTTGCATCATGAGAATCTATCAGGCCGGGCCGCTTTTTTCCGAAGCCGAACGCGAATGGCACAAGGCTCTCAAGGCACGTCTTCTGACCGCCGGCCACGAAGTCATCTGGCCCGGCGATCTGATCACCCAGGAAGAGATCGCGGAGTGGGGCGATGAGGCGCCAGCCCGGATTCTTCAGCGCGATCTCGAGGGCATTATCTCCTGCAAAGCCGTGGTGGCTCTTCTTGACGGCCCCCAGGTGGACGACGGTACGGCCTTTGAAATCGGCTACGCCTACGCCAAGGGAATTCCTGTCTTCGGCGTGCGCACTGACTTCCGCGTCTGCGGCGACACGCCCAAGGGCTCCCTCAACGCCATGATCGAGGGAAGCCTCAGGGGGCTCGCCCGCTCGCGCACCGAACTTTTCGCCATGCTCATGACGAGCGGGGATCTGTCCTGAGCCGGCTCTCCCTTCCCACGCTTTTTACGGCGGACCGGACGCCTTTCCGGCCCGCTTTTTTGTCTCTGCGGTCAGGGCCGCCGGAATTTTCAGAAAAAAAACGTACGGCGCGCTTTCTGTTATTCTGACAGCGCGGCGCTGAAATGTGTCCCGCGCCCCGCGCAGACACGTTTTCCTCCCGCGTCTTTTCCGGGAGGCTGTCTTTCTGAACGCGGCGCCTGCCTCCCTACGTCTGTTTCCGGACCGCGTCTTCCTGCCAAAAACAGGCCCGTCCTTTTCCCCGGAGTCATTATGAAGCTCCTGCACACTTCCGACTGGCACCTCGGCGCAGCCCTCTACGACGCCCCGAGATACGAGGAACACAAAGCGTTCCTCGGCTGGCTCACGGATCTCATCGTCAGCGAACACATCGACGCCCTGCTCGTGGCGGGCGATATTTTTGACAAGGTCATGCCTCCCAACGACGCGGCCGGACTTTACTATTCCTTCCTGGCCGGCCTTGGCGCCGCCGGCTGCCGGCAGGCCGTCATCACGGGCGGCAACCATGATTCGCCTTCCAGGCTCAACGCCCCGGCCGATGTGCTGAAAGGGATAGGCGTGCGCGTCATCGGCTGCATGCCCGAAAGTGTGGAGGAAGAAGTGATTCCGCTTAAGGACAGAAACGGCAGAACGGCGACCTTTGTCTGCGCCGTGCCCTATCTCAGGGACAGGGATGTGCGCGTCTGCCGTGAGGGCGACGATCCCGAAGACAGGGAGTCGGCCATAGCGAAAGGCGTGGCCGCGCATTACGCTGCCGTGCGCGAAGCAGCCAGAAAAATGGATCCCGCACTCCCTCTCATCGCCATGGGCCATCTTTTCGCGGGCGGGGCGTCAGCCCGTGACGGAGAAAGTCCCATCCTTGTGGGCACGCTCGGGAAAATCCCGACGGAGAATTTTGCCGGGGGCTTCGCCTACGTGGCGCTCGGGCACATTCATTCCCCGCAGAAGCTGAAGGTGGGGGGCAAAGTGATGGAAAACGTGCGCTACTGCGGCTCACCCCTCCCCATGAGTTTCGATGAAACGGCCGGCAAAGAGGTCGTCATCCTGGATATCGGAGAGGACGGATCCTGCGGGGTGCAGTCCGTTCCCGTTCCGCGCTTCCGGGAGCTGAAGCGTCTCTCGGGCGGCACAGAGGAGCTGCGCGGCATGCTCCGGAAGGACGTCTGGGAACACCCCGGCATGTGGCTCGACATCCGGTGCGCGGAGGGCACGAGCCGCTCCCTCAGGGAAAATCTTGATCGTGTCATCGCGGAAGAGGCTGAAAAGCGGGGCGTCTCTCCGAAAGACAGGCCCGTTATTCTGCATACGGAAGCCATTCCGCCAAAGGTTTCCGAAGGGCTTGAAGGAAGGGAGAAAGATCTCGCGAGCCTCACACCGGACGAGGTTTTCGAGAAGCTTCTCGACAGCCGCGGCGTCAGGGAAGAGGAACGCGGGCCCCTGCGCGTGTACTACCAGAAGGTCCTGCGGGATCTCGAGGAACATCCCGAAGGCGCCCCTGAAGCGCGGCAGGGCACGGAGACGGAGAACTGAGGGGGAGATCATGAAAATCGAGCAGCTGCGTTTCCGCAATCTGAACAGCCTCGCCGGCGAATGGGTCATCGACTTTACGGACAGGGAACTTTCCGATGAAGGCATCTTTCTCATCACCGGCCCCACGGGCGCGGGCAAGACAACCATTCTTGACGCCATTACGCTGGCCCTTTACGGCCAGACGCCGAGGCTTGCCAGCATCAGCACGGGCGGCAACGAGATCATGAGCCGGCAGCAGGTAAACTGTTTTTCCGAGGTTATTTTCTCGGCCGGAGGAAAAAGATACCGGGCCCTCTGGTCCCAGCGCCGCGCCCGCGGCAAAGCGGATGGCAGGCTCCAGGCGCCGTACAGGGAATTCGAAGACATGACCGGCGCTCCGGGGAAGCCCATCGATAAAATCAGGGAAGTGAGCAGAGCCGTCCTTGAGGCTGTGGGGATGGACTTCGACGGTTTCACGAGGTCTGTCATGCTGACCCAGGGGCAGTTCGCGCGCTTTCTGAACGCCCAGCCGGCTGACCGCGCCCACATCCTGGAAAAAATTACGGGTACGGACTTCTACTCCGCCATTTCCCGGCGCTGCCTCAGAATGAGAGGCGAAGCCGCGAAAAAATCAGAGCTCTTACACCAGCGGCTCGCCGACTGCCGGGTGCTCAGCAGCGGGGAAAAGGCAGCGCTCGAAGCAGAGCAGAAGGCCATCGATGCTGACTGCGCGGCGAATCAGAAAGAGCAGCAGGCCGTACGGAGCGCGCGTGAGTGGGCTGTCAGCATGGACAGCGCCATACGGGAGCGCGCGCAGGCCGAAGCCAGGGGAAAGGCTCTTATAGCAGAGATCAGCAATTTTGAGCCCTCCAGGGAGAGGCTTGAGCGGAGCAGAAAAGCCGCGGGGCTCCGTGAGGGGTACGCCGTTCTGAAGAACCGCCGCAGGATAGCCGACGACGCCCAGGCTCTTCTGAAAGAACTGGACGGAGCCGGCGTAAGCGGCACGCAATCCGGCGAGGAGCGGACAGGGGCCATGATTCAGGCCATGCGCGCCGCAGGTGAGCGGAGCGGCAGCGCGGAGCTGAAGGCAGGTCTGGACGGGTTCTGCGGGAGTCTTGAGACGGCGCTCGCCGATTTCGGGGCCAGAAAACAGGATGCCGCCCGGGCCTCGGAAAATCTCAGGAAAGCAGTCCTCGATGAGGAAAATGCCACCCGGCAGGCCGGAGAAGCTGACAGGGCAGTCAGGGAGAAGGATGAAGCCCTTACCCTTGCGCAGAAGAATCTTGACGCCGCGCTCGATGGCAAAAGTCCGGAATACTGGGATGACCTCGCCACGCTCGCCTCGTCCACGTTAAACGCCATCCGCTCCCTTCAGGTCACATGCGGCTCCATCGCCACCCAGAAAAGCGGCATTGAGCAGAAAGAAGAGCAGCGCAGGGCAGCGGGGAAGAAAGCGGAGGAGGACAAACGTGTCCTCAGTGAACTCCGGGAAAAGGACATCCCCTTCAGCCAGAAGGAATACGACCTTCTGAAGGACAATTACCTGCTCGCGCGCAGGGTTTCCGATCTCGAGGAAGAGCGGCACAGGCTCACTGCCGGCCAGCCCTGTCCCCTGTGCGGCTCCACGGTTCATCCCTATGCCGAAGGCGCGCCGCTCCCGGACCTCAGAAAGGAGGCCATGGGCGCCGCGGAAAAGAAGCTCAGGGAACTGCAGAACAGGGCATCCCGTCTGGACGGCGATATTGCGGGCAGTCAGAGGCTCATAGAGGCCCTCAGCCGCGATATCGCCACAGGGGAAAAGGAACTCGCCCGCCTGAACGCCGGATTTGACGCCGGGCGCGCCGAATGCCTCGCCCGCGCGGGATCGTGCCAGGTCATTCTTCCGGAAAGCGCGTCCGCGTCTGATGCCGCCTCCGTCCTTGCCCGCGCTGCGGAAAAGTGGCAGGCGGACGCGGAAAAGGCAAAGAAATTCCTGGAGAAAATCCGGAAACTGGCCGCGGAGCGGGACAGGGCGCAGTCGCTCCTGAATCAGGCGCGGCAGACCGGGCACACGTTCAGCCTGAAGAAGACAGACGCCGAAGGCAGGAGAAAAACGGCGGAGACAGCGGCGGCCGGCGCCGGATCCGCGCTCGCGGCGGCCGGAGAGGCTCTCGGGCGCGCGCGGCAGGCCTTCGCGAACGGGCTCGCCACGTTCACGGCATCACGGGACGAAGCGCAGGCCGCGTTCAGCCAGGCCCTCAGGGAGACCGGCTACGCGGACGAAGCAGCCTGGGCCCGTGACCTGCTTCCCGGGGACGAACACAAAAAGCTTGAGGAACAGGAACGGACCCTGCAGCGGGAACTGGATCGTCAGAAAGCGCTGGAGGAGGCCGCGAAGAAGAAATACGACACCCTCGCCGCTTCCAGGGCCACGGACAGGAGCATCGCCGAACTTGAAGCGCGGCTGCAGGAACTTGAACGCGTCTTCGCGGAGAAGCTCGGGCGCCGCGGCACGATTAGCGCGGATCTCGCCCGCGACGCGGCGATCCACGGGCAGAAAAACGCGCTCATTGCGGAGAGCGGGGAAGCCGATGATGAGCTTAAACGCTGGGATGATCTCAATAATCTCATCGGTTCCTCGTCAGGCGATAAATTCAGCAACTTCGCCCAGAGCCTGACTCTTGCCACACTGGCGCAGGAGGCCAACCTCCAGCTGAAAAATCTCGCCCCACGCTACACGCTGGAGACAGGAGGAAACTTAAACCTCGACTTTGACGTCATTGATTCCTGGCAGGAAAACGAGCGGCGCAGCGCCCGCAATCTCTCGGGCGGCGAATCCTTCCTCGTGAGCCTTTCCCTGGCTCTGGCCCTGTCTTCGCTTTCGCACGGAAGCTCGCATATCGAAACCATGTTCCTCGATGAAGGGTTCGGCACCCTGGATCCGGAGGCCATGGAAACGGCCCTGAACGCGCTCGCTGCCCTGCGGCAGGGGGGAAGCCGCCTCGTCGGCATCATCTCTCACGTGGAGGAGCTGAAGGAAAAGATCGACGTTCAGGTCAGGGTCAGCCGCGGCAATAACGGCGTCAGCACGATGGAAGGCCCCGGCATTTCCCGCGGCGGAAAAAAGAAGGAAATTAAATCTTTGCTTGAAGTATAAAAGGCTTACAGACTGAAAAAGCGCCGGGGCAGGGCGGAAAACGCTCTTCCCGGCGCTTTGTTTTTTTCTGGCCTGTTTTTTCTAGCCGAGACGCGTGCGCAGGGCTATGGCCGCGAGGCGGCCTGACGCGATAGCCCAGTGCAGGTTATAGCCGCCGAGGAGGCCGGTGACATCGAGGAGCTCGCCGATAATGGAAAGCCCCGGCACGACGCGGCTGAAGAAGGTCATGGGCACCACTTCGGATGTGTCCACGCCGCCGCGGCAGACTTCCGCGAATCTGAGGCCGGCCGTGCCCGCGGGAACAAGGGTGTACTTTCTCAGGTTCTGCAGGAGACCTTCACGTTCCGCTTTAGCTATTTCGGCGCAGCGGCGGTCGAGGAGCTCCGCGGGCACGAGGCTGTCCACGAGGCTCTGGGGCATGCGTTTTGAGAGGATGGAGCGCGGCGTGCCCCTGCCGCACTGTTCATCGCTGAAAATGGGGCCGGGATCCTGGCCGGCGAAGAAGTCGATGGTGACCGGCTCATCCCTGTGCCAGAAGAGCGACGCCTTGAGCGCTGCCGGGCCGGAGAGGCCTTCATGGGTAAAAAGAAGATCGTCGCGGAAGGTCCGTTTTGTTTCCCCTCCGACAGTCAGCTCCACGGGCAGGCTCACCCCCTGCAGTCCGAAAAGAGCGGAATCTTCAGGCAGGATGAAGGGGGTCAGGGCCGCCTCGGGCGTGATGACGTGGTGGCCGAGAGATTGGGCGAGGGCGTAGCCGAAACCCGTCGCGCCCACGGCGGGGCAGGCCGGGGAGCCCAGGGCCAGCACGAGGTGTCTGCCCTTTACCGAAGTGCCGTCCTTCGCGGTCAGCGTCACGCTTCCGTCAGAAACACGGACGCCGTCGGCGGGCACGTTCAGGCCTGTGCGCAGGGCAAAGCGTCCCTTTTTGCAGCCGCGGATAAGGGCGCTCACAAGATCGCGCGCGGACGTCGCCAGAAAGTAGCGGCCGCCCTCGCGTTTTTCCCAGGGCAGTCCCAGGCTGTCCATGAAACGCGTCATACCCATGGTGCTGAAGGCGTCCAGCACGGGATCCACAAAACCCGGCGTTCCGCAGAGGTAGCAGTCCGGGGTGAGAGAGGAGTTGGTGAAATTGGCGCGTCCGCCACCACAGATGGCCAGCTTGCGCGCCGGCGTGCGTTCCCTGTCGATGACGCACACGGAGAGTCCGAGCTCGGTGCAGCGCAGGGCGCAGGAAAGGCCCGAGGCACCGGCTCCCAGAATGATCACATCGTACCCGTCGCGGCCGTCGAACTGGTTCCCGCGGAGAAAATCCTGCTCGTCCTTCTCATCGACAGTCCAGCGCTTCGCGAAGGGCTTGCGCTGCCCGTACCCGCTCCGGCCGTCATCGTCTGAAGAAGGGGCGGGGCGGCTGTCCCCGCGGTATCCGCCGCGGGAAGAGTCACTGCGCGGCGCGGTGTCACGGCTGAAGGACGGCCTGCCATCGCGGGAGAAGCTGCGTTCTCCGAGCGGGGTGCTGTCTGCCCGGTCTTCCCGCATATACGGCCTTCCGGGATGACGCTCACTGTCAGAAAATGGTCTCTCATCGCGGAAAGAACCGCGCTCTGACCCGTTCTCAGAGTTGTCGTAGCTGCGGTCACGGCTGAAGGACGGCCTCTCGTCGCGGAAAGTACCGCGCTCTGACCTGTTCTCAGAGTTGTCATAGCTGCGGTCACGATGAAAAGACGGCCTGTCGTTATGCGGGAAACGGTGTTCGCCGCGTCCGGGAAAATCCTCTCTGTTTTCGCGGGAGTACGGTCTGCCGGGGCGGCGGTCACGGCTGAAGGATGGCCTCTCATCACGGGAAAAGCCGCGATCGGTCCCATCCCCGGAGCGGTCATAGCGGTGGTCACGCTGAAAAGACGGTCTGTCGTTATGGGAGAAACGGCGCTCGCCGCGTCCGGAGAAGTCCTCCCTGTCTTCGCGGGAGTAGGGTCTGCCGGGACGGCGGTCACGGCTGAAGGACGGTCTCTCATCACGGGAAAAGCCGCGATCGGTCCCATCCCCGGAGCGGTCATAGCGGTGGTCACGCTGAAAAGACGGTCTGTCGTTATGCGGGAAACGGCGCTCGCCGCGTCCGGAAAAATCCTCTCTGTCCTCGCGCATGTAGGGCCTGCCGGGGCGGCGGTCACGGCTGAAGGACGGTCTCTCATCGCGGGAAAAGCCGCGATCGGTCCCATCCCCGGAGCGGTCATAGCGGTGGTCACGCTGGAAAGACGGTCTGTCGTCATGGGAGAAACGGTGTTCGCCGCGTCCGGAAAAATCCTTTCTGTCTTCGCGTGTGTAGGGCCTGCCGGGGCGGCGGTCACGGCTGAAGGACGGTTTTTCATCGCGGGAAAAACCGCGATCTGACCCGTTCTCAGAGCTGTCATAGCTGCGGTCACGATGGAAAGACGGCCTGTCGTCATGGGAGAAACGGCGCTCGCCGCGTCCGGAGAAATCTCTCCTGCCTTCACGCGGGTAGGATCTGCCTCCGCGGGAAGAGCCATGCCCGGACTGCCCTTCCTCACGGGAAAACGGTTTGCCGGTCCTGCGGTGCCTTGTTCCGGCGTCCTCTCTCCGGGGCTGGCCTTCGCTGCTGTCCGGAGCATGCCTTCCGGCAGAAGGGAAGCGCGGCGCGCCGGATAATTCCGTTCCGTTTGACTTGTTTTTTGTTGAAGGGGTATGCATTTCAGACTGATTACCTTCTGTCTGCTCTTTACGCGGAGTCTCTTCCATGCCTCTTGTATCCTCTCTCTATGTGCCGCCTTTTCCTTTCCAAAATGGCCGGCTGAATACTGTTTTTCCCACGCTTTTCAGGCGCGTGGATTACCCTGACAGGCAGGAGGGAGGGGATTCCCTTCTGCGCCGTGAACGCATCAGCACGCCGGACGGCGATTTCCTTGATATCGATATTTACCCGTCTCCCGCAAGCCCCCGTTTTCTGGCCGTGCTGACCCACGGACTCGGCGGAAATTCCCGGCGCAAGTATGTGCGCGGCATGGCCAGGGCCTTCAGAAGAGCAGGGGGGCTGTGCGCTGCCTGGAACCACCGGGGCGCCTCCGGTGAAATCAACAGGGCAAGACGCTTCAGCCACATGGGCGAGACAGGGGATCTTGCCGCCGTCGCCGCCTGGGCTGAGCGCTTTGACCTGCCCATCGTTCTGGCAGGCTTCAGCATGGGAGCCCATCAGACCCTAAGCTATCTCGGGGGAGATAACGTGTCTCCGGCCGTCGTCTGCGGCATCGCCATATCTGATCCCTGCGATACTGTCACGGCGGGAAATCTCATCGATACCCCGCGGAACACGGTGTTCCGCCGTTATCTTCTGAAACAGCTGCTGCCCCTGGTACGGGAAAAGCTTTCGCGCTATCCCGATATCGCCGGGGGAGCTGACGTCGGGGGCATAACGGATTTTCATACCTTCGACAACCTCGTGACTGCCCCGGCCTTCGGCTTCCGCAGCGCTGAGGACTATTACAGCCGCGTTTCCATCCTGCCGCGCATTCCCTTTATCAGAAAGCCTGTCTATCTCCTGAACGCGCTCGACGATCCCTTCTGCACGCCGGCGTGCCACCCGTTTTCCGAAGCGGAAAAGAATCCGGTCTTCTGGTTCGAGGCCTCCCGCTGGGGCGGCCACATGGGCTTCGTCACGAAGGGGGAGACCTGCTATCATGAGGAGCGCGCCGTGCGTTTCCTTAATGAAAGGATCGGATTCTGAGCGGGGCAGGGCGTCAGACGGGAAAAACGGGACTGCATTATTGAAGCAGAAGTTGAAATTTCCCGGCCCGCCGGAGCATCCGGCCCGCTGCCCGGGATGGATTCCGCCCCGGGCAGCTCTCATTATTATCTGACCAGGTGCTTGAGATCGCCATAGCCCTCTCTGTCCATTTCCTCATAAGGAATGAAGCGGAGAGCTGCGCTGTTGATGCAGTAACGGAGCCCGCCCCTGTCCTTTGGACCGTCAGTGAAGACATGCCCGAGATGGGATCTGCCGCTGCGGCTCCGTACCTCAATCCGCTCCATGCCGTGGCTTCTGTCCTCATGCTCCGTGACCACGGACGGATCGATGGGCTTCGCGAAGCCCGGCCAGCCGCAGCCGGTTTCAAATTTATCGGAGGAAGAGAAGAGGGGTTCCCCCGTCGCGACATCAACATAAATACCGTGGCGCGTATTCTTCCAGTACTTCCCGGTAAAGGGTCTCTCCGTTCCGGCGTTCTGCGTGACATCATATTCCTCAGGCGTAAGCTGCTTTTTCAGCTCCCCGTCGGAAGGCCTGGCATATCTGGCGGGATCCAGGGAGCCTGCTTTTTTCCCCTCAAGATCCCTGAGGCTGTCAAAGCTGATGTGACAGTAGCCGCCAGGGTGCTTTTTCAGGTAATCCTGATGGTATTCTTCGGCCGGATAGTAGTTTTTCAGGGGCATGAGCTCGACCGCGAGCGGCCTGTCGTACTCTTTCTGAACGGCGGTCATGACTGAGGCGAGGACCTTTTCGTCCTCCCTCTCCACGAAGTACATGCCCGTACGGTACTGGCTCCCCGTGTCATTGCCCTGCCGGTTTACGCTGACGGGATCGATGATTTTAAAAAAGTGCTCCGCGAGTGTCCGGAGACTGACGAGCGAGGGATCGTAGCGCACATGCACAGTCTCCGCGAAGCCCGTGTCCCCGGAACAGACTTCCTGGTATTTCGGGTTTTCCGTCCTGCCGTTGGCGTATCCCGCCGTAACGCCGCTCACCCCGGGAATGCGGGAAAAGTACTCTTCCACTCCCCAGAAACACCCTCCGGCGAAGTACACGTCCCTGAGCCCGGACTCGGCGGCTGTCTTCTTTTCCATATCTGCCTCACTGCTGCTTCCCCTTCCCGGGGAAGACGTATCTTCCGCCGCCATGGCCAGCGTAGACGCCAGCAGAAAGACGACGGACAGGAGAAATAACACCGTTTTCTTCATGGCTTCCTCCTTTGCGGGGGATCCGGAGCATCCGGTTCCTGTCTGGTGCTTCACATTCCGGGAAGGGATCCCGGCCGTTCATGGACGCGCGCCGGAAAAGATCCGTGTCCTGAGTTTCCGGCCGTGCGGCATCCTGACAGCATGCCGCGCGCTGAACGGCGGAAGAGCCTTTGTACAGGAATGGTATTCTCACACAGGCGGCCGGAGATGAAAAGTGTAGGGGGTCACGATAGATGAGAATGAGGGATGAGGCCGATCCTACTGAACCAATAGGCGACTTTCCCTTGACTGGCGCGGGCCTGACACTTGACCTCCCGCGAAAAAATGCCGCGAGAAAGGTGTGAGAACGAAGGCCGGTTTTTCGGCCAGTTAGTCACGCAAGTTGAGAACGGCACGCCCACCAGGACACTAAGAATAAGACCGCCCCTGTTGCATCACGTGGTGTACAGGTATCTCCCATAAGTATAAACTACCTTTACCCGAAGTTTATACCAAAGTTTATATCGACATCTTCTGATAACATCTTAAAATTATTAGAATTATCTGAAAAACCGATTTTTTTAAGTTTATACCGATTTTTCCCGATCGGCTGCCACCGAGGGAGCTTTGATATCTAATATTTTAGCTAAAACAGCATCTTTATCTGTCTGCGCAACTCGCATATGCGCATAAATTTTTCTTCAAAGGATTTCGAACATTTTCCACTGAGAATAAGACCGCCCCTGTTGCATCACATGGTGTACAGGGGCGGTCTTTTATTTTGAGGCTATGGCACGCTTCTCAGCACAATCAGGAAGAGTTTTAACTGCGGATCGTATGTCATGAACCCCATCCCCATCCATTTCCGCGCATCGTTGGGGGGATTTTTCTGCGGAGGCAGCTTCCAGCCGGGCAAGTTGCTCCCGTAGAGCACTATTCTCACGCAGAAGCTCTTCTTTTTCTTTGTAAAGCCTGCGGTTGTCCACTGCTAACTCGCGGCGTTCTTTCTTCTCAACGTCTAAGTCGCGCTCTAATTTAGAGCAGCGTTGACACTCGCCTTGCAAGCTCTCACAGAGTGTGGCTGTTTGTTCATAAACAGACTCTGTTGCGTGCATAGACCCCGAACCTAATAACATCCACTCTGGTGAAATTTGCAATTTTTTACATATTTCAGCTAAAAATTGCGCATCTGGAATCGAAGCACCTTTTTCATAGTTGCGCAGCGTGCTCTCTGTGATCCCTAGTTTCCTAGCGAACTCACGGCGTGAAGAGCCGGTGCGGAGGGCGATTAAACGTTCTGATAAATCCTTCATGGCGCAAAGCTTTCGGGTTGCAAAGTTTTGCGCAAAGTTTTGCGTAGGATAGCTCGCAACCCATTCGTTTTGCTCGCAAAATTCAAATTTTGTAATTTTTCAAGTTTTGCGCAATATTTTGTTGACTTTGCGCAAAATTTAACGCAAAAAGAAGTTGCGGGCGGTTGAAAAAGAACGTGACAAATCAGCCATATCAGGCCGCCCCCGTTTTAGCAATGGCAACTTCAGATGGAGGTGCTTTATGAGCAAGTTGCAATCCTACGGGCGGAAGCGCGCAGATTCCAAACGAGAGATTCAACGCCTTCTTGATGACAAGGGCAAAAATTTTGTGGATGTGGCGGAAGCTGCCGGTGTGACGCCGCAAACCGTATCCGCCACGATGAACGGTTATCGACATAGTCCTCGCGTGCTAGATGCGCTCCGTTTTTTCGGTATTCCTGAACGGCTTTTGTTTGACCCACGCCGCGCAAAAGATGTGGCATAGGCGGTTGCTATGGCGCTCAAGGAAGCCTACACAACAAAAGAGCTAATGCCCTTGCTTGAACTCTCCTTTGCTTCCTCAATCATTCGGCGTGCTAAACGAGAAAAATGGCAAAACCAAGAACGCGCAGGACGCGGTGGCGGCAAGGAATGGCTTGTTTCCTCCATGCCGGAGGAAACACAGCTAGCCATCCGTGCCGCGGAGGAGAAGCAGGCCTTAGGCGAAGAGAAATCTCTGCCCCAAAAGCAGCTTTCATCTGTCACGACCCCGGCCATACTGGACGACAAGAAGCGCTACAAGGCGCTGGCGCGGGCGGACCTGCTGCGGCAGTACCTTGTATGGCAGCGCAAAAACGGTGCAACCAAGGCACAGAAAGCGGCATTTGTGGAAGCCTACCGTGCCGGAGTGTGGCCGAAGCTGCTGGAGGAAATCGGTCCTGTATCCTGGCAGACGCTTGAACGCTGGAAGGTGAAGCAGGAGCGAGCCGGGAGTGTGCTGATTCTTGCGGACAGGCGCGGTGTAGCTCATCGGGGGCGTACGCTGCTGACGGAGCGACACCAGCATATCATCCTGGGGCACGTTCTGAATCCGAACGCCCCGGCCATCAGCCAGTGTGTGCGGGAAGTGCAGCGCAAGTTTCAGGCGGAGGGGATGTTCGTGCCCTCCGACCCCACCATCAGGCGGTTCGCGAAGGCCTACATGACTGAGTGTTTCGACAGTTGGGCGGCCTTCCGCGAAGGAGAAAAGGCATGGAATGACAAGTGCGCCATAAGCCTTCTCCGCAACTGGAACCTGGTGGAAGTGGGTGATGTGGTGATCGCAGACGGTCACACCCTGAACTTCGAAAGCATTGACCCGGACACGGGCAAGCCCAAGCGTATGACGCTTGTGCTGTTCTACGACGGCGCGAGCAACTGCCCATTGGGCTGGCAGATCATGGCAACGGAGAACACGGCCTGCATATCGGCGGCGTTTCGACGCAGCTGCATCATTCTGGGCAAGTTCCCGCGCGCCATCTACCTCGACAACGGCCGGGCTTTCCGGGCCCGGTTCTTTGAGGGCTGTCCGGACTTTGAGCAGGCAGGCTTTCTCGGTCTGTACCGAGACCTCGGCTGCACGGTCATCCACGCATGGCCCTACCACGGGCAGAGCAAGCCGGTTGAGCGTTTCTTTGGGACCATGCACGAGCTTGAAGTATGGATGCCTTCGTACACAGGCTACGACATTGCCCACAAGCCAGCCCGCATGATGCGCGGGGAAAAAATGCACCGCAAGCTGTACGAGAAGATGGGCGCACGTCCTCTGACGCTGGAGGAAACTAAGCTGCAGGTAGCCCGCTGGTTTGAGGAATACAAGGCCCGTCCCCAGTTCCGCACACACCTGCACGGTGCAACACCAGGAGCGGTGATGGAAGCCGGGCGCGGCCCGGGCCTTACTCCGGAGGAGATGCAGCGCCTGACCCTGCTGATGATGCAGAAAGAAGTGCGGACCATCACCAAGGATGGCATTCGCATCAACGGGCGTCTGTACTGGCACGAGGCACTCTTTTCGCGACGCCATCCCGTCCTTGTGCGTTACGACGAGTACCTCAATCCCTTCAGCGTATTCGTCTACACACTGGATGGAACTTTCCTCTGCGAGGCGCTGGATCGTGAACATCACAGTATTGCCTGCGGCCTGCATCCCGTGGCCAGAGTGCTTGGCACGGCGGAGCAGCAGGAGGATTTCCGGGCAGCGGCAGAACTGAAACAAGGTCAGAAGAAGCAGAGTTTCGCGGGTATTACGAAAATGCTCAACGCGGATGTTCTGCCGGAGGCTCAGGCCCGAGTGTTGTCGGTTACCCAACTGCAACCCAGGCCAATACCTGCAGCGCGTCCCTCTGAACCGAAGCCTCCCACTGCAGAGGAAGAGGCGGCGTTCGCGGCACAGAGGGATGCTGCTGTCGCGGCCATGAACGCCGTTCCGGCTTACACCCCGTCTGCCCTCAAGCGATGGAAGGATTCTCAGGAACGGTACGCTTACCTGTTCAACGTTAAATTCGAGCAGTCCATCGAACTTGTGCCGGACGATGTCGCGTGGATGGAGGCTTGGGAACAGACCACGGAATACCTGACCTACTGGAAGAAATATTTTGACGGGCTGCGCCAGGTGTACGCGAGGGAACAGGCCCGCGCTGCACAGGCATAGCGTTATGGAGGAACGAGATGCGCGAAACTATCATTGAGACTGGGGCTATGACCAGATTCGACAACGCCGTGGACGAAGTCGTAGGTGCCGGGCGCAACCTCTCGGGCTTCGTGCTTGCCTACGGGCAGGCCGGGCGAGGGAAGAGCGTAGCGGCGGACAGGTATCACATCCAGCGTGGCGGCGCGTATGTGCGTGTCTGGCAGGGATGGAGCCAGACCAGCTTCCTGCAGCGCCTGCTTTTCGAAGTCAGGGGGAAGAACATGGATATGCCCCGGCACACGGGGAACCGCTGTAAGGAACTGATCGTGTCCCTCCTGGAGGAGAACCGGCAGCCTATTTTTATAGACGAAGCGGACAGGCTGAAGATCGACAGGATTGAAGACCTTCGTGACATCCATGAGATGACAGGTGCCCCTGTCATTCTCATAGGCGAGGAAGGAATCTTCGGGCTGCTATCCGAGCGGCGGCGCATCTGGTCGCGCGTGGCCTACGAAGTGGAGTTCGGCCCCATATCACCCTCGGAAGTGGCCATGTACGCCATGCAGGCGGCAGGGCTGGAAGTGCCGCTGGCGCTGGCCTCCGAGATTACCCAGAAAACAGAGGGAGACTTCCGGCTGGTACGAACCCTGTGCCTGCTGCTCGAAAAATCCGCCAGGGCGGGCGGCAGTTTCACCGTTGATCAGGCCATGCTGGATACGGCTCTTTCCGCCCACACCTGGCGGCGAAAGTAGGAGGGCAGTCGTGAAAATCTCCACCGACATGGTACGCAAGGCCATCCGGGCGCTTGGCGACGGAGGCCGTGAAGTCAGCTACCGGCAGGTTTATGAGGCTCTGGGACTGAGCAGTGAAGCAGAGCAGGCCGTGGTGCGTTCCCGCGCGGTCGACATGAAGAGACACGGTGAGATACAGCCCGTGCGTCCCGGAGTATGCACCTATGACGAGCAGCGCCGTCCCCGCGGAGGCCGGATGCACACCATCATCTGGCGTTTCGTCCGGACTACAAAAGCGGGCTGGTCTATCAGCGACTGTGCCCTGATGACCCGCGTCAGCTACACGCACATTCTGCGCTATGTGGCATGGCTGGAGGGCGAAGGTTTTCTCGAACGGACCGGGCGCAACAGCAGGAGAGCGGTTCTCTTCCGCGCTACAGGCAAAGCGCAGGCTACGCCTGAAACCCCATACCCGCCAGTCCGCGAGGCAGATCCCTTCCAGAAGGAGCGGGCAGCAGCGGCGACAATTATACGCCTGATGCTGTGTGCCGATCCCTACGCGCTGCGTACAGCCCGGGTCATCGTGAATTCAGCCAAAATTCTTTTGGCCAGGTTTGAAAAATCCGTCAACCAAAATGAGAACGTGGAGGAATAGTATGTTGTCTGAAAAGTTGCGAAGCATCAGGATTTCTCTGGAAGACGTCCAGGCGCAGAAGGATGCTCCTGATATTTTGCGCGTCATCCGGCGGGAGCTGGATGCTGCGGCTGAGCAGGCCGAAACCATGGAAGCCTCGCTTATCGTACCGGATAAGCCTGAGACCTTTGCACACGAAAATATATGGGAGGCTATGCGTGATGGCTACGCGGATTAAACCCAATCCACACATTGTAAATGACCGCCAGCAGGCGGAAGGTGCGCTGGCGGAAATCGCGTCGCTGGACCGCAAACTGGAGTCTATTGAACACTCCATGCAGGAAGCCATAGACGCCGCCAAGATGCAGGCCAGCCAGAGCAGCGCCCCTCTGCATGCCCGGCGCAGGGAACTGGCGGACGCCGTGGCAGTCTTCGCCAGGCTGAACCGGGCGGACCTCTTTACCAAAGCCAAGAGCCTTGATCTTGCCTTTGGCACCATTGGGTTCCGGGCCAGCACCAGAATAGTGCAGATGCGTGGAATCACGTCAGGGATGACACTGGAAAAACTTCACCAGTATAACTTCACGGACGGCATCCGCATCAAGGAAGAGGTGGACAAGGAAAGGGCCGCAGACTGGCCGGATGAGCGGCTGGAACTGGTAGGTCTCAAACGTCAGACGTCAGATACCTTTTTTATTGAAATCAGACGGGACGCGGTGCCAGAGCAGATCGGACAGGGGGAAACTCATGGTGCAGCCCGTATTCAGGAAATCGCAGATTGAAGCATTTGCGTTGGAATATGCCCGGAGGGTGTTGCGGGAGCAATGTCCTTCTGGCCCGACGGAGCTGGACAATTTGACACGTACAGCGCAATGGGCAAACGCCACGCCAAAGCAGCGCAGCGATATTTGCATTGCAATCACGGCGAGAGCCAGAAACCTGCTGATACAGAACGGATACAGCCGCGAATTCGTGTATCAGCGCATCTGATATAAGAGAGGTAAATCATGAACCAGACTGAACTCAAAAAGGCCGTGGCCGAGAGCAGCGGAATCTCCAGGGATGCCGTGGAGCGCTGCTTTGAAGCTCTCCGCAGCGTAGCACTGATGGAACTGCAAAAGGGAGGTGAAGTGCCCCTTCCGGGGCTCGGCAAGATTTTCGTGAAACAGCGGGCGGAACGTATGGGCCGCAACCCGCGCACGGGCGCCCCCATGACTATTCCGGCCTGCATGGCAGCAAAATTCAGCCTTTTCAAGCCGCTCAGGGATGAGCTCAAAAAGATAGAACCCCGCCGATAAGGCCGAAAGCGAAACCGCCCCGCCTGTTCCAAAAGGCGGGGTGGTCGCCCAGGGGTGGCGCTCTGGGCCTGACGAGCAGCTAAAGAATAGATCAGTGTTTTTTTCATGCCCTGCGTGGGCGTGACTGTGTAAGAAGGAGGCTGTCATGGACACAAACAGGATGCGCCTCGGCCTATACCGGAAGATAGAGGTTGCCCGGAAGCAGTTACCAGAAATGGATGAAGAAGCGTTTCGCGACCTGCTGCGTTCGGAGTTCGGCGTCGGGAGCCGGAAGGACATGAATATCCACCAGCTCTCCCGGCTGGTGCAGCTTTTTGCCGAAACCTATGGAGTGACCTATACCGCGCCAGCCAAAAGCCGTAATCGCCGTGTGACGCCGCACGGCCGGCCGGATTGGATAGAGATTACGGACTCCATGCCCTTTGCGGCTGAAAAGCGGCAAATTCTGGCTATTTGGCGTAAGTTGGGGTATTCCATGACCAGCCTTAATACTCGCTGCAAACGGGCCTTTGGCGTGGAGTTGTTCGTCTGGATGCAGAACGGGAAACAGATTTCCACCCTGCTGTCAGACCTGCAACGTCGGGAAAAGGCTTTTGACAAAAAGCAGAAAGCCGAAGGCACAGGCGATGAGTAGCTATGCAGACCGGCTTCGGGAGCGGATTCTGGAATCCCATGTATCCATCCATGCTTTTTGCCGGGCGCACCCGGAACTGAAACGGGCCACGGTGTACATGGTTTTGTCCGGGAGGTATCCCGGCAAAACGGATGTTCAGTTAGCACGAATCGGGGCTGCCCTGTCCGGGGGCATCTCCGAAGAAAGCGGATCTCCATCCCTCCCAGGGCTGACAGGGGAAGATCTGGCAGTGGCCCTGCAGGAAATCCGCTGCGCCCACTGCCGCCGCCTGGATCGGAGAGAGTGCGCAGCCTGCCGTGCCCAGACGGACCTCGAAGGGAGAGAACTTTTTTCCAGACTGTTTTAGGGAGGAAGATATGTCCAGAACACGCATACAGGAGATCGTGACGCTGACCCGTGAGGGATGGCGGCCGTATGATGCCGAACCGGAACGCAGCGTGTACGAAAAGCTGGGATGTCCCTATTTCCTGTGCAGGAGGCACAAGCCGTTCTGGTTTGTGCGTGACGATGTCTTCTGCTGCATCGGCTGTGCGGACCACTGCACCCTGAAGCGCCCAGCTGGCTTTCCTCTTCCCCTGCCCATCCGGTACAGCGGCGTTCCCCCTGTCAGACCGTACACGCTGACGCCTGCGGAAATGCTGGCCCGGCGAAATCTTCTGAACGTGAAGCAGGCTGCGTACTGTCTGAATGTGTCAGAGCGCACCGTGTACAACTACATTGCCGAGGGCAGGTTGGTACGTCTAAGGGACAACCCCGTGCGCATCCGTGTGGATGAAGTGCGGGAACTCTGCAAGGATTTTGACGAATAAAGTTCGCACAGTGTGCACCCCTTCCGGGCAGGATGCGGTCCGTTTCGGCATGATTGCCGGGACGGGCCGTTTTTTCGCCGGTTCGTTCCTCCAGGCCGTGCCGCCGTTAATGGCCCGCGGCGGTACGGCCCAACCCTGGCTCTGCTGCTGTTTGTAAGCCGTCAGGGCTCTGACAAACGACTCCCGAACATGAGAGGGATCCATGAAATGTTCTTTTTCTGACGCCTATCTGGCGTTGCTGCGAGAGTTTGAAGGCCTTTTTCTGCGGCCCTACCTTTGTCCGGCAGGTTATTGCACTATCGGATACGGAAGCAATCTTGAGGCGCATCCGCGTTTAATCCCATTTGAGGACATACGTGGACGCGTCCAGCGCGGTGGGCTGCGTGGGGCGAGTCTGCTGCGGGTCCTGCGCGATCGCGGTATGACGTGGACCAGGGAGCAGGCTGAGGAGGCCATGCTGTGGGAGTTGCAGGCGACAAATGCTGACCTGCTGCAACGCTGTCCGGTTTATGCCACTCTGCGAAACGGTGGTGATAACGTGAGGGCCGATGCCCTGCTGGACATGGCCTACAACATGGGCGTGGGCCGCGCCCGGGACAAGGCGCGGGGCATTAAGGGGAGCGGCCTGCTTGGCTTTTATACGACCCTGCCCATGATCGGGCGCGGGGAATACGTCCGCGCCGCTGAAAACCTCAGGAGTTCTGTCTGGTATCACCAGACAGGACGACGCGCCCGCGCCATCTGTTCCATGATAGCCACGGGACGATACCCAGAGCGGCTGCGATGAGCCTTGGCATACTCGACAGCCTGCGCTGTTTGGACGGTGGCTGGTCGTGCCAGCGTATCGTGACCATGTGCGTCTGCATAGTGGTGCTGGGAATGTGGGTATGGGGCTGCTTCTGGGAGGGGCACTTCATCCATCTCGGCTGGGAGGAAGTCACACTGCTCGTAGGCAGCCAGACAGCCAAGGCCGGGCAAATGTTTTTTGAGCGCAACATCAGCACCGGCCCGGAGAACGCATGAAAACCGCTGTTATTCTGCTTGTGGCCGTCATCATCTGTGGCAGTACTTTCGCAGTGCAGTATATGCGCCTGCAAAAAGCAGAGGCCATGTGCTCTGCGCTGAAAACCGATCTCAAAGCATGGCAGGAGGCAGCGGGCCGCTGGCAGCTTCTTGCCGAACAGGCCCAAAAGGGCGAAGCCGCCCTTGAGGCGCAGGCGCAGTCCTGCCTGGACAGAGAGGCGGCAGCGCGTGCGGACGCAGACGCATGGAAATCCCTGCTTGACGGGGCGACCCTGCGCGCCATGACCCCGAAAGAAGAAAAAGGAGTGCCGGACAATGCGATGCGCCGTGCCCTTTCTGATGCTCTTGATCGCCCTTTGTAGTGGCTGCGCCAAACCTGCTCCAGACCCGCCCCCAGCGCCAGCTGTCGTGTCTGTGGCGCGGTGTGCCCGTCCCCCAAAGCCAGAGCTGCCCCCTATAAAAGGGGTGTTCCTTGAAAGCCGGGAGGGCTACACTCTGCTACGTGTCCGCGATGCCCGCATCCGGGCGTATGTGGCCGGGCTTGAAGACGCCCTGAACTGTTATGAGGCGCAGCTCCCCGGAGACAAAGAATGATAGATTCGACGCAACTTGAAGCCCTTGTCACAGCGGCTCAGAGCATCGCCGCCGTGCTGACACAGCTTGGCGTGCCGGGATTACTCACACTGGCACTTTCCGGACCGGCGCTTGTCATCATCGCCATGTTATTTTTTGAACATCTGCGCACGAAGCGCTCGGATGAGATAATGCAGGCGCACAGTGCGGAGACCGCCCGCATTCTGTCGTCGTACAGGGATGATTCCCTGAAAATGATCAGGGAGCTGGGCGATAACCAAAGCGTGACGGATAAATACTACCGCGACAACGTAGAACTGGTGAAGAATTACGAGCGTATGGCCAAGGATTTGTCCGATGTCATCACCAACTGCATCGGAGCGTTACAACGCATGGCCGTCCTGACGGAAAACAACATGCAATGTCCCATGGCCCGTGAAGCCGCCAGAGGAAGAATGTAGGAGCTGATATGAGCGAGCGCATGGATTTTAAGCTGCAAAGAATGAGCCTGCGCGAAAAGCGTGCACGTCTGGAAGCAAAAACGAGGGAAAACCTCGTGAAACTGCGGAAAATTCTGAATCCCGCCATTCCCCTGTCCGAAATACAGGAGCTGGACGCCATAGACGGTATGGCCGTGCTGGCCCAGCAGATCATGGAAATCCGCGATATAGAAAAACGTATCGAAATACTGAACGCCGAATTGGAGGACTAGCCGTGGGCTGGGAGCATGAGCCAGACACCGTGTGGCGGGCTCAGGAGTTGTATTGCGAGGAGCGTCTTTCCTATGCCCGGGTGGCGGAGCTGACGGGCGTGTCAGCCACCACGCTCAAAGCCTGGGGGCAGAAATTCCAGTGGGCCAGGCGGCGGGAGCAGCTGGCACAGGCAGAAAGCGAGATTCGTTTCAACACCATCATGGGCCGCAAAGCTATCCTGGAACGCCTTCTGGAAGCGGGGGATGGCAAGGAGGCTGCGCAGGCTGCGTTTGCCGTGGCCTCCCTTGAGAATCTGGCCCTGAAACGGGCAGAGCTGGCCGCCTCCGGCAAGATTCCGTCCTATGCCGAACCTGAGGCCCGACCTGTAATTTCCACGAGGGCCGATGCCGTGGCTGCGCTGAAACAGGCAGTCGAGGGCAAGCTGGGTATGGCCCTCGCCGATCCCTCCAAAATTACGGCGGCGACCGTGCAGGACATCAAGCGCTGTCTTGATTTGCTGGGCGAACTGGAGGCCGGACTGCCCAGGGATGATGCCGGCGAGCAGGAGCGCAGGCGCGGCCTTTCCATCGACATGGCACAGCATATCTGCAAGGCTATCGGCATAGTGGAGGGAGGCGCGTAATGGGGGGCGCGGCGGACATATTTCTGCCTTATCAGCGCAGTTGGATGGCGGACACGGCCCGGGTGCGCGTGTGGGAGAAATCGCGCCGCATCGGCGCATCGTACTGCGAAGCGTTCCTTTCCGTGCTGGAGGCCTCCAAGAGCCGCGAAGCAGGCGGGCAGGACACTTTCTACCTGTCGTACAACAAGGAAATGACGCAGACATTCATCCGCGACTGCGCGTTCTGGGCCAAGGCTCTCGACGTGCTGGCCCACGACATGGAGGAGCTTGTGCTGCGCGACGCTGACCGGGATATCACGGTGTACCGCATCCGCTTTGCCTCCGGCTTCAGCGTGTGGGGCCTGCCCTCCGAGGCCCGTTCCCTGAGGTCCAAGCAGGGACGCGTCATTATTGACGAAGCTGCCTTTGTGGACGACCTGGACGAACTGATGAAGGCGGCCTTCGCTCTGCTCATGTGGGGCGGCAGCGTATCTATCCTTTCCACGCATAACGGGGAAAACAACCCCTTTAATGAGCTTGTTAACGATATCCGTGCCGGGCGGCTGGCCTACAGCCTGCACCGCACCACGCTTGATGACGCCATAGCAGACGGCCTGTTCAGGACTATCTGCAAGCGTGCGCATCCGCCCCGCGAATGGACGAGGGAGGCGGAGGATGCATGGCGGGCGGGTATCATTGAGGACTACGGAGACGGCGCGGATGAAGAGCTTTTTTGTATTCCCCGGCGCTCGGCGGGAGCGTACCTGACCACAACGATGCTTGAGGCGTGCATGGACGCAGCCCTCCCCGTGGTGACATGGATTGCCCCGGCGGAGGATTTTGTGGACTGGCCGCTGGACGTGGCCGAAACCTATACCAGGGGCTGGATCGCGGAGAACCTGGCTCCTCTTATGGGGGAACTTCCCGGCGACTGCGCCCATTTCATGGGCGTGGACTTCGGCCGGTCCGGCGACCTTTCCGTGTTCTGGCCCGCAACGGAGCAGCGCGATCTGCGGCTTACCCCTCCCTTCGTGCTGGAACTGCGGGACTGCCCGCACCGGACGCAGCAACAGATATTATTCGCCGTCATCGGCTCCCTGCCGCGATTCTCCGGCGTGTCTCTTGACGCACGGGGCAACGGTTCCGCGCTGGCCGAGGCGGCCCGCCAGCAGTATGGGCCGGAACGGGCGCGGGAGGTGATGATTTCCGAGGCGTGGTACAGGGAGACCATGCCGCTGCTCAAAAGCGGCATTGAGGACAAAACGCTGGTGCTGCCCAGGGATGCGGGTGTACTTTCCGACTTCCGCAGTCTGCGTGTGGTGCGCGGTGTTGCCCGCGTGCCGGAGCAGCGTACCAGGGACAGGACAGGCGGCAGGCACGGAGACTCCGTGGTAGCCTGCGCCATGATGCTGGACGCGCGCAGGGAGCTGGGAAGTGTAGAACCGTGGGAGTATGTGGGGGTAAGAATGCCCGGATTAGATTTGAGTGGCTGGTGAGCAGACAGAAAACCTTCGCATGGAGCGCGCCCTTTCAGGGTAAGGCCTCCGTTTTTTTGCCACAAAGGCAGGGAAACGGAGGTTTTTACATGGCAGATGGGCTTTTTATGCCGGACGGCACATTTGAGCCGTTCAGCAGCGCGGAACTTTCCACGGAACTGGCAACGCGACAAAATGCGGGCGTATGTTTCGGGGAATTGGAGGGCTGGCTGAGCACCTTGCCGGACCCGGACCCGGTGCTGCGCAGGCGCGGGGACGACGCCAGGGTGCTGCAGGAGCTCTCAGCGGATGACCAGGTGACGACAGCGATGCTTTCCCGGAAGAACCGTGTGCTGAACTGTCCCCATCTTACTTTCCGGGCCGGAGCGCCGGAAGGTGCAACACCCTCGCCGGAAGCGGAAGAACTGCACCGGCGTTTCATGCAGGACCTTGAGCGCACCAACCTGCGTACTGTGGTCAGCGGGATGCTTGACGCGCCTTTTTACGGCTTCACTCCGCTGGAACTTATTTGGCGTTTTGACGGGGACTGGTGGCATATCGTTGACATCGTACCGAAGCCCTATCACTGGTTCCGTTTCGACAGCCGAAACCAGCCTGTGTTCGTTGGAGAATACGGCCTGTTCTGCGCAGATCCACGCCCGCTACCCGCGGGAAAGTTCGTATTAGTCACGCACCACGCCACCTACGACAATCCTTATGGCTTACGGCTATTGAGTCGATGCCTGTGGCCGGTGAGCTTTAAGCGCGGCGGCCTGTCTTTCTATGCCCGTTTTGTTGAGCGCCATGGTATGCCCTGGGTAGTCGGTGAAGCTCCGGCCAGGGCCACGGCGCTGGAGAAGCAGGACATGGCACGGGGGCTTTCGCGCATGGTGCAGGATGCCGTAGCCGTGATCCCCTATGGCGCCAACGTTAAGCTGGAAGGGGCCGGGCAGACGCAGGGGCAGCTCCACGAGCAGTTTCTTGCCCGCCAGGACAGGGCTATCTCCAAGGTCCTCATGGGTCAGACCCTGACAGTGGAAATGGAAGGCAAGAATTCTCAGGCAGCGGCGCAGACGCACGCGGACGTGGCCAATGATCTGGCTGATGCCGACAAGGCCATGGTCACGGACGCATGGAACGAGATCACCTGGCTGTATGCCCAGGTCAACGCCGGGCCGGGAGTTTTTGCGCCGCTGGCAGAATATGACGACCCGGAAGATTTGAACGTACAGGCGGCCCTTGGCAGGAAAATACGGGAAATGGGCGCGAAGTTTACGCGGGAATACTTCACTGGGCGCTTCGGGCTCAAGCCGGAAGAGTTCACGCTGGAGGATGAGTCCATGCCGCCGGAAGGCGCGACAGCCGCAGGTGCGGATTTCTCGGCTCCATCTGGCTGGGAAAAGACTACTGCAGAAAAGGCTCAGGGCAATCTTGACGTGGCTATCGTGAAAATGCTGCCCGGAGCACTCAAAGCCAGTGCAGAATTTGTCACGCAAATTGAGAACGAGATACGGTCCGCCAAAAGCTATGAAGATCTGGAGGAAGGTCTGGCTGCGCTTCTTTCCCCGGCCATGGCCCCGGACGTGCTGGAGAGTTTTCTTGCCCGCGCCATGACTGCGGCTGCCGGGTTTGGCGCAGCTGCGGTTCAGGCGGAGGAAGAAGAAGATGGCTAAGAAAAAGCCTGGATTCGACCTGCCGGACCCGGAAATTATAGCAGAAGGTGTTACGCCGGACGCGGCGCTGGAGTTCTGGAAATGGCGTGCCAAGCTCACGGACGAGGAAGCCAAGGCACTGAACGAGGAAGTCAGGTACCGGGCGTTCTACGTCACTGGGTTGGCCAAGCATGACCTTGTGCAGCTTGTAAGCGACGCCATAGAGGAAGCCGTGAAAAACGGGGAAACGTTGGCGGACTTCAAGAAAAGGATTGTGGAGGCTATACAGGCTCAGGGCTGGCATGATTACCGGGTGGAAAACATCTTTCGTACCAACCTGCAAACCGCCTACAGCGCCGGCCGGTACAAAAAAATGCAGGCCGTGAAGGAGTCACGCCCCTACTGGCAGTATATCGCGGTCATGGACAGGCGGGTGCGTCCTTCCCATGCCATTCTGCACGGCAAGGTCTATCCGGCTGACCATGAGTTTTGGGCAACCAACTACCCGCCCAACGGGTTTCGCTGTCGGTGCGGAGTGCGCACGCTTTCCGAGCGGCAGGTGAAGGCGCAGGGGCTGACCGTGGAAAAGGAAATGCCCAAGGCCGGCGTATGGACGGATCCGAAGACGGGCATGGAATATTTTGTCCATTTCCCTGGCGCGGACAAGGGCTTCAGGCACAATCCCGGCAAGGACTGGGCGGACGCGGGCCTGGATCTCAAGAAGCACGGCATGGACACGGCCCCGCCGGTGCCGAAAAAGGAACCGCTCACGCAAAAGAAACTGGAAGCGGACATTTCCGCTGTCGAGACGCTCATCAAGGCCACAACGGACAAGCAGGCAATAGTCGAACTGGAGGCGAAGAAGGCGGAACTGCAGACGGCCCTGCAAAAGAAGAAGGTTTCGGCGGAAAAGAAAAAGCTGTCAGCGCAGGCCAAGAAGGTCGAGGCGCAGATAACGGCCTTCCCCGTCAAGACGTACAGCGGCATCTGGATGGACGCCGTGACCACGGCGGACTGGAGCGCCAAGGCCGGGGCCATCCCGCACAAGAAGGCGTATTTTCAGGGGAAGCTGAAGTCCGGTGGCCTGACGCCGGAAGAGGCAGCGAAATTCGAGGGCTACCTCAGCGACCTTGCTGAATTCGACGCCACGGGCAAGACGCTGGCCGATCTGCTGGAGAAGCAAAAAAATATCCAGGATTCCTTGTCGCTTTTGAAAAATGGTGGTAAAGATACTCTTAATCCCTATTCCCAGGCCCGCAAGGATGCGGCGTTGTGGGCGCAGGCGCCGCAGGAGGCGGACGCGGTGATGCGGACGCGCACTGGGGATGTCTGGAGCACGGCAAACAAGGCGGAAAAGGACGCACTGTACGCCTACACGCAAAGTTCAGGCGGTTTCAACCGCCCCCTGCGCGGGCACGAGGGGCGGTGGGGTAACTTTAAGGGCGTGGGCAAGGTCGACCTGGATGCCGAAGGCCGTGGAGAGGCCATCCGCCACATGACCGAGGTCATCAGCCGCTCGACCTATGACAGGGACATCTGGCTGCAACGCGGCATTGAAACCGCAGCGGGCGCGGCGGCTTTCCTGGAACTGCCGGAAGAGGCGTTTCGGAAGTGGTCGTTGGCGGAATTAAAGGAAGCGCTGGAGGGGAAAGAGAAGGTCGAACACGCGTTTTGTTCCTGCGGCAGCGCCAAGGGGCAGGGGTTCGGGGGCTTCATCTTCCGCATTTACTGTCCTAGGGGCACCAAGATGATGTATTCCGAGCCGTTCAGCCATTACGGCTACGGCGATAAACGAAAATGGGACGGCAAAAGAACACAGGAATATTTCAGTTATGAGGATGAAACCATCATCCAGCGCGGGACGAAATTCAAAGTAACAAAGGTGGAAAAGACGGCGGACGGCGCACTGACGTTTGAACTTGAAGTCGTCGAACAGATATGAGGCGGGGAACAGACATGAGCGGCAAGCGTCCACGATGGGAAAGCGAGATATGGAATACGCAGGGGCCTAATGCGGTAGCCTGTGAAACCTGCCTGTTCCGGGCAACGGTTGCCGAGGATGGCAGCCCGCTTGACAGGGCAGATACGGGCAACTGCGAGATTTTTGAATCCCCAGACAACAAGCCCAATGACGTTTATTTCGACGGTGCGCCATGTGAGTATTACGAAAAGGCGGACGACAAGCCTCTTTCGCTGATTCTGGGCGTGGCCGTGGGTGACGCCTTGGGCGTGCCCGTGGAGTTCCAGCGCCGAGGAACGTTCCTCGTCACCGGCATGCAGGGCTACGGCACGCACAACCAGCCGTCGGGAACATGGTCGGACGACACCTCGCTCACATTGGCCCTTGCGGATGGCTTGCTTGCGAATTCCCTCAATCTGGAGGGAATAGCCCGCCGGTTTGTCGAATGGCATGATGAAGCCGCGTACACGCCGCACGGCAAGGTCTTTGACGTGGGCGGCACCACGGCGAGGGCCATTGAGCGGCTCAAGAAGGGGGTGCCGCCGGAGCGTGCCGGAGGCACTGGAGAACGCGACAATGGCAACGGTTCCCTCATGCGGATAGCACCACTGACGTTTTATATGTTCGGGATGCGGAAGGCGGAGGAGCGTTTTCGTATCGTCCGGGACGTGTCGTCCATCACGCACGCCCACGAATGGTCCGTGGCGGCCTGCTATATCTACGTTGAACTGCTGAATAAACTGCGCATGGGCCGCAGGAAGAAGGCCGCCTATGCGGAACTGCGGGAAGACTTCGCGCGCGGCGTGCCATTTATCAGCAGTGCAACGCTGGGGAAATTCGTCAGGATACTTGAGAACGATATAAGCACGCTGCCGGAAGAGGAAATTCGGAGTGGCGGCTTTGTCATCGACACGCTGGAAGCGGCATTCTGGTGCTTCATGACCACAGACAACTACCGGGACGCCGTGTTGAAGGCGGTCAATCTGGGCGACGATACCGACACCACGGGAGCGGTGACGGGCGCACTGGCCGGGCTGGCCTACGGGCTGGACGGCATCCCCAGGGAATGGCAGGAACAGCTGGCGGCGTATGAGGAAGTGCGCCGCATCGCCGTCAAAATGCCGCGCTGGGATTTGTTCCGGCACGCCGCCGTAGCCTAAAATACTTTGCACAGAAAGCGTCCCTTCCGGGCGAAACCTCCGTTTTCCTGTCACTGTGCAGGGGTACGGAGGCTTTTTTCATGCCCGCACGGGAACTGTGCGGAAGGGGGGACCATGGTCAATGAATTCTATACGGTGGACCGCAGCCCGCGCGAAGTGCTGGCACTGTGGCAATGGGCGCAGACCCAGTGCCTTGGCCGCATCACCCGCGATGACCTGTACGCGCTTGGTATCCTGGCAACGCTGGAATATCTGTCGGGCGTGACAGACACAATGCCCCAGAGCATCCACATACCCGATATGCCCGCTGGGGTGGATTTTTTCAAGCGTTGCGGCACGCTGGATGCGCTGACGCCTGTCTTCAATTCCAGACTTTGCGGGGAAGAACAATGAGAGAAGACGGGACGAGACAGGACTATTTTAGCGTAACGCGCTCCAATGAGGAAATCCAGCGCCTGTGGGATTGGGCACGACGCAGCTCCGCTGGCAGGTGGGAAGGCGAGAGGCCCTACGAGGAGGGCGTGCTCGCGGCCTGCGAGTACCTCATGGGTGAAGGAGATTTCCTGCCGCAAGAATATTGCGGGGTCTTCAGTCCGCGCAATCTGCTACGCCAGCATGTGGAGCAGGGAATCAATGTCGGGCAGGTGGGCGATGCCGGTCTCCACAAGCCTGTGCACGAGGGTTTTCACAGTCTCCGCCTTGGCAACCCCAAGAGCCTTCTGTACGGCTCCGCGCCGAACAGCGGAAACGCCACGGGCGGCGAGGGCCGCATCAATGATGGCGATAAGGTTTTCCGGGGCGATGCGGATGACGGGTGCGGCAAGAGCTGACAGGCCGCCGTCTGAACGGAGAAAATCAATGCCTCTGGCTGTGATTTTGATTCCGCCGATACTCATACTGCCGCCAAGAAACTTCTGCACATCCATGTCAATCAGGCCCTGTTCACGGAGGTAACACAGAGGTCGGCCGGCATTTTTTACGCCGTAGGTAACAAGGCTGGGAATCTGGCTCATTCGAAGCCGATCTGGATAAGTGTCCGCAAGTGTCGTCAGAATGTTACGGAAAAGTTCATAGTCAACAATTGGGTACTGTTCTGTTTCTTTAGCCATTTTCCGGCTCCCGTGGCCCCGGACGTTCCGGGGGGTGCAGTGATGGTGACACATACTGCTTACCACGGGGGCCGAAAAACCCGCAACGCGCTACCCGGAGGGTATATCAGGGAAATTTCCCTGCACAGAAAGCGTCCCTTCCGGGCGAAGCCTCCGTTTTCCTGTCACAGTGCAGGGGGACGGAGGCTTTTTTTATGCCTGACAAATGGATCGAAATCGCCCGCACGGGCACCTTCACGGACAGCGCCGGGCGTCCGCAGACATTCACGGAAGACGACCTGGAGGCCATAGCCCACGCTTACGACCCGGCGAAGCGCGACGCGCCGCTGGTGTTCGGCCATCCAAAGACGGACGCGGCCCCGGCCTTCGGCTGGGCTGCGCGGCTCAGGGCGGAGAACGGAAAATTGTTCGCACAGTTCGCGCACGTTCCGGACGCGGTGCGGGACCTCGTGGCAAAAAGGCATTACCGCCATGTGTCCATGTCCCTGATGCCGGACCGCGTGACCCTGCGGCATGTGGCCCTTCTGGGCGCGGCGCAACCGGCCATCGACGGCCTTGAGGCGGTGGAATTTCATGATGGCGGGAACGCCATCACGGTGGATTTTGCCGCAACACGCGGCGAAGGAGACAGTATGAGTATTGAGGATTTGCAGCGGCAGATCGGGCAGCTGCAGGGCCAGCTTGAGGCGTTACGCGCCGAAAACGAAGACCTGAAAAAGAAAGCCGACTCCCGCAAACAGGAAAAGGACAAGGCGGAAGCTGCCAAAACTGAAGCGGAACAGAAGGCGGAAAAGGCCAGCGCCGATTTTGCCGCGTATCGTGGCAGGATTGAAGGCGAGCGCCGGGAGGCGCGCGTGGCGGAACTGGTGAAGGCCGGAAAGGTAAAACCCGCTGAAAAGGCGGGCGTGCTGGACTTTGCGGCCAGGCTGGCGGCGCAGCCCGGAACCGTGGACTTTGCGGCTCCGGACGGCAGGACGGAAAGCCTGAGCATGGAAGAACGCTATTTCCGCGAACTGGAAGCTCGCCCCGTGGATGGGAGGGCTTCCGACTTTTCTGCGTCCCCGTCTCATACGGGCGTCCAGTCCGCCAACATCAATCCCGCCGAACTGACGGCGAAGCTCTAGAGCGCCCGGCGACCCGTGACGGCCGCCGGCGTAAAAGGAAAGTATCATGGCAAATGAAGGCTATCTCGGCAAATACGTTTTCTCAGGGGAACGGGCGGCCACCGGTGATCACCCCGTGGTGCTGCACCATCTGCCGCTTTCGGCAAAGGCGAAGACCGCAGCGCTTCCCGTGGGCACAGTCATGAAGCGCGTGGATGTCATGGGGGATAACGAACAGAGCGGCACTGTGGTGGGCGCGGCCTGGGAACCGCTGCTTTCCACGGACGCGGCCACAGTGATCCCCGTGGCTGTGGTGGATACACCCTGCGACCCCACGGGCGAGCACGGCGAAAGTTCCGCTCTGTGTGTGGTGCATGGGGGCGTGAAGCACCGCGTTCTCACAACGGGCGACGGAAAGGCGCTGACCGACATTCAGACGGCGCAGCTTGTGGAACACGGCATTTACCCCGCATAGTCTAAAAACGTCTAACAACAGGAAATACTTATGCTTGCGAATCTGAAAGGCCTTTTTTCCCAGCAGGCGGTAGCTCAGTCGCTCAGGACGCTGCCGCCGCTGGAAAGCACCATCATGGACCGCTTTTTCAAACAGCGCCCGACGCATCCCCTTTCCATGCTGGGCATCACGGACCTGAAAGCCGTGGTGCAGACCGTTCCCGTGGTGCGCCGTGACGGAGTTCCCGTTCCTCTGGACAATGAATCCATCGAAACGCAGTTCTTTGCTCCGCTGCCTATCAAGGTACAGATCCCTGTAACGGCGGCGGAGCTGAATGATTTGAGAGTCCTCCTGGGCAACCAGGCATCGATTGAAGCGTGGCGCACGCAGAAGGTGGATCAGGTAAGGCAGGCGGTCCACGCGACCACCGAGGGTATGTGCGCGGGCGTGCTGACCACGGGCAAACTGGCCTGGCCGGTACAGCTTCCGGGCGGACGTACGGAAAGTTACGGTATCGACTACGGTACGCCGCTTACCCATACGCCCAGCACAAAACTGACAGGTACGAGCAAACTTTCGGACGTGTATCGTCTGCTGCGGGCCATGCAGCAGGAAATCCGCATGGCGGGGATCGGCGGCAGGGTAGAGTTCATGTGCGGCGAAGACGTGACCACCGTGTTTCTGGACATGGCGGAAAACTACCGCTCCACGGCACAGGACGCGCCCATCAGCATCAAACTGGGTGATGGCGAAGTGCGCATCGGCAGTTACGTCATCCGTTTTATGGATGAAACCTATCCCGCGCCCGTGAGCGGGGAATGGGTGCCCAAACTGGACGCCAAAACTCTGCTTGGTGTGGCCGTAGATGTACCTGGCACCATCTGGTACTGCGCTGTTGACTCCATTTCCGCCGGCAACGCCGCTGTGCCCCTGCATATCGTGCCGGTAAAGAGCAGCGATGATTCTTCCATTACCCTGATCGGGCAGGCCAAACCCATGCCCGCGCGTCCGTCGCGGGCAGTCTGCAAGGCGATCGTGGTGGATTAGCGGAAAAACGCTGTACGCCCCGGAGAGGCGTTTTAATCCTCTGGACGGGCTGGACAAGGGGAAAAGATATTGGACTAGTATAAAACTAGTCTAAAACGCGAATAAAGGGCATACGTATGAACCTGTGTACCCGCGCCCACATCATTGACCTTCTGCACGCCGGGTATGTGGCGGCGTGTGAGGAGCAGAATCCCGGCATTGTGGAAAGAACCATAGAAGCCGTCTCCGGGGAAATCGGAGACGCGCTTTCCTACCGGTATCCTCAGCCGTGGCCCTATGTGCCGGAGCTTGTCCGCTACATTGCCGCCGTGATCAGCGCCTACCGTACGGTGGAAGCCATTACGACGCTTGTGGATACGGAAGGAAACACTGCCAATGAATGGATTCCCCTGCAGAAGCAGTGGAAATACTGCACGGCACTTCTGGAAGACATTGCTTCCGGCAAGCTGAAGCTTCCGCTTGAAGAATCGAATCCAGACCGGGAGGAGCCGAGTTTTGCCGTGATATCCAGACATCCATTTTTTGACCTCAGGGGGCTGTAACAATGACGGCGAAGAACGGAGTGTCTCTGAACTGGGGCGGGTTCGACAAGGCGATGGGTAAGGCGGCCCTCAAACTGGGAAACACGAAGTCTCTCATGAACTCTGTGGGCGAAGCTCTGGTATCCGGCACGCTGCAACGGTTCGCGGATGAGGAAGATCCTCAGGGACAGAAATGGCCCAAGTCAGGACGGGCAGCTAATGAAGGCGGTCAGACGCTGACCGATACCGGGCGCCTCCAGAAGTCCATCGACTACGCAGCCACGCCCGACAAGGTCATGGTGGGCAGCAACCTGGTTTATGCCCGTATCCACCAGAAAGGCGGCACCATCACGCCTAAAAAGGCAAAACGTCTTGTCTTCAAGGGAACTGGGGGCCGAACGGTATCCGCTGATAAGGTGACGATTCCGCCACGCCCCTTTCTTGGAGTGTCCAGGGCCGACATGGAGGAAGTGAAGGAAACTATGGCTGACTTTTTAGCCGGGGCTTTCAAACCGTAGGATTCAGGATTCCACATGCAGTCATTCGCCAGGGAGGTCATCACGCGGGCGGCGCTGTCCGCCGGCATGCCGGAAGGCAGTGTGATCGACATCGTAAAAAAGGACAACCTGACCATCAGGCGCCCGCGCCTGGAACTGCAGTTCATGCCGGAGAGATACACCCGCACAGGGCGCAAGCTGGCCGTAACCCGCACGACAACGGAGCAAATCCGCAAGAGAGAGCTTTACGAAGTGGAGCTGACGGTCAATGCCAATGTGCTCGCGGACAACCGGACATGGCTGGAGGCTTTCTGCGTGGCTTTTGTGCCAGCTCTCCCACGCGGCGGAAACGACAGCCGGGGCAACTGGGTGAAAATTCGCGTTCAGGAGGCCACCTTCGGCCGTGAAGCAGACACGAGAGTGGGCGACAGCGTGATCCGCGTCTTCAACCGGATGAACAGGCTTTTCGTGGTGGAGTTCGTGTGGAGGGTCACCTCCGAAGAGGCCGAAGCTCTCATCCCGACGATTTCCATCACTCCCAAGATTTACAAGGAGTAAACTCACATGGCTTCCAAGAATACCGACAAGGAAACGGCCCAGGCGGCCGCCCCTCTTCTTTCCCTCTCCGAACTTGCCTCCATTCACCGTGTCCCCACGTGGCTTCAGGCAGGCGTCTGCCGTCTCATGGACTGGGCCGCAGACAAGAAGGTGACCGAAGCCGAGTACACGGCCGCCCTGGAGAGGACCAGGACCCGTCCACTTGGTGGCAGGTCATAAGGAGGCACCAGCCATGGGCGATGTATTCGAATATCTCATCGACGGCACCTCCGGCATCGTCAACGACAATGCCAACGGAAAAGCCCTTGTCGCAGGTGTCTGTTCCAGGGGAACCGTTGGCAAGGCCTACCTCGTGGGCGCCCGCAGCGACCTCGGTTCCCTCCTGGGCACCGGTCCTCTCGTGGACCGGGTCCGCGACATGCTGCTGACTGCCGGTCAGGATCCTTATCTCATCGCCGTCCCCGTGAAGGGACAGAGCGGCGGCTACATTTCCGGAGTCCAGAAGACAGGTACCAAAGTTGACTGCACCGTCACCGGAGTCCCCGCGCAGAATGCCGATGTCATCATCAGAGTGACCTCGGGCGGTGCTGTCGGCACAGCCAAAGTACAGATTTCCAGCGATGGAGGCGCCGGGTTCGGGGACGAGACCACGTCCGCCGCATCCCTCGGCATCACCAAAGGCAGTACCCCAACCGGCGTAACCGTCTCCTTCCCTTCCGGAGCATCCCTGGACGAGAGCGCAGAGTACTCCTTCAGTATCCGTACTCCCGTGGGACCTGTCACCCGTGTGAGTGACACCTCAAGCCCTCTCATTACCGTGACCGAAGCTGATGGCGTGCTTGACAGTGCGGAGCTTGTCCTCCAGGTGATCAAAAACGGCGCACTCAATGAGGGGACCTATCGGCTCTCTGTGGACGGAGGCGACAACTTCGGGTCCACCCGTACCATCCCTGCCGATGGCACGCTCACGCTCTCCGATTACGGCGTGAAAGTTACCTTTCCCGAGGGGATCTACGTCACCGGTACCACCTACACCTGTGAACTCCTGGCGCCCGCGCCCACCATCGCGGATGTCTTTGCTGCCCTGGAAGAACCGCTTTCCGTATACGATGTGGAATTCGTCTACATAGCTGGCCCTTCCGACTCCGTTGACTGGGCCGCGGCAGAAGCCAGGGCCGAAGAGCTCTGGAACGTGCAGAGGCCCACTTACTTCAAAATGGAGACCAGGCTGCCTTACGCCGGAGAAGACGTCAGTTCCTTCACCACGGCCATGGTGTCAGAAAGGCAGGGCCTCGCCGCCCGCTTCGTGACCGTCTGCGCCCAGTACGGCGAAGTGACCGAGACGGGCGGCCTGCGCCGCTTCCGGAATGCCGGAGCCCTGCAGGCCGGACGCGTCATGTCGATTCCCGTGCAGCGGGCCACCGGCCGTGTAAAGGACGGCCCCGTGTCTCCTCTCGCTCTGCCTGACGACTGGAGCTCAGCCCAGAAGGAGCTGGAGGACGCCGGCTACATCACGGCCCGATCCTACTGTGGCATGGATGGTACCTACTGGGGCGATTCCCGCACCATGGCCGACAGCACTTCCGACTTCCGCTATGAGGAAGTGCTCCGCACTGTCTTCAAGGCTGTGCGCCTGACCCGCATTGCTGCCCTCAAATCCATGTACGACGAGGCGGGCGACCCCCTGAGGCCGTCCAGCACTTCCGGCATTGCCTACCTCAGGGCGAACCTTGAAACCGCCCTTGACGCCATGACCACCGCGAGCCCTCAGGAACTTGCAGGGTACGTTGTGGACATTCCGGACGGCCAGGACATCGTCAACAACGGCGTGAGCGTAGAGATCACCCTCGTGGGCATCCCGATTATCCGCCAGATCAAACTCTATAACTCCTACGTATACGCGGGCACCACCTTCGATCCGCGCAGCCGTGAGCTCTACTAGAGGAGGGCACGGATATGGCTATCAATGGCAGAGGCTATGACTGGGAAGACATCAGCGTCACCCTCCCACAGGGCGAAGCTGTAGGCATCACCGAAATCAAATACGAGGACCAGCAGGAAATCACAGCCCGGTACGGCAAGGGCGGCATTGCCCGCTCTTGGGGCCGCGGAAATTACGAGGCCTCCGGTTCCATGGTTCTCGACCGTGACGAGTGGGAGAAGCTCAAGTCTGCCCTTACGGATGGCACCACGGGCGGCATCTATGACCACACACCCTTCACCATAGTTGTGAGCTACGCAAACTCCGACATGGGCACCGTGACCGACACGCTCAAGAACTGCCGCATCACGAAGTTTTCCGGCGGCGGCGCGAGCCAGGGCGATGACAACGCTTCTCCCGTCTCGTGCGACTTCACCATACTTTCTCCCATTATCTGGAACGGCGTAGCCGCCAAGGCCGAAAGCGCCACCATCTAAGCCAGGAGGACACATGTCAGCTGAAAAGACCGACGAGCGCAAATACGTTTCTTTTCCTCTTACCTTCTCGGATCCTTGGGAGGGGAAAGAAGTGGAACTCTCCTTCCGCTTCGCCAAACCCACTAAGACTGAAATCAAGAGGCTGCAGGATACAGCCGGCAAGAATGCCAGCCTCGCTTCCCGCACGCTTCTTCTTTCTACCGTGCACCCTGACGACAAGGAAAGCCTGATTCAGGCAATGGAAGACTATCCCGGCATCACGACTACTTACAGCGGGGCTCTTATTACAGCCGTAGGCGTAAAGGCCGACCTGGGAAACTAGGGGAAGACCCGGACCAGTGGGGCCAGGGGGACGCGATGATCCTGCACTGGCTCCACACCGCACCCGCCGAGGACCTCGGCGAGTGGGCAGATCAGGTCCGGGAGGCTGCATGGATGGAGAGACGGTATTTTCAGGCGCTGGGCCGGATTTTCGGGAGTAAATAATGGAGGCCTTTCAGGTTTTCGCGACTCTGAATCTCGTGGACATGATGAGCGGCCCCCTGGGCAGGGTTCAGGCGGCCATGTCCGCGACTAAGGGACATGCCGCAGGTCTGGGAGATTCCATGGGGCGCCTGGCCGTATCCATGGCACCCGTTGCCGCAGCTGCGGGAGCACTCCTGGGAACTTTCGGTGCATGTGCCAAGTCCGCCATGGACTTTGAAGAAAGTATGGCCGAGGTCCGCAAGGTCGTGGACTTCGACACAGCAGCGGAATTTGACGCTATGGGGAAGAGCATCCAGGACATGTCCGCACGCATCCCCATGGCCGCCTCCGGCATAGCGGATATCATTGCCGCTGCAGGGCAGTCCGGCATCGCGAAAAACGATCTGCAGGAATTCGCTGAGCAGGCAGCCAAAATGGGCGTTGCCTTTGACCTTACCGGTGCCCAGGCAGGCAAGATGATGGCCGACTGGCGTGCCGGCATGAATCTCACGCTCCCACAGGTGTACAGCCTGGGCGACGCTGTCAACTTTCTGTCCAACAACATGAATGCCACGGCCTCTGATCTCGGTCAGGTCATTCAGAGGATGGGCGCCACAGCCATGTCATGCGGCCTCGCGGAAACGCAGGTGGCCGCTCTGGGCGCCGCTTTTCTGTCCGCAGGCGCAGCGCCTGAAGTGGCGTCCACAGCCCTGAAGAACTTCGTTACGACGCTCACCAAGGGTGATGCCATGACCAAGACCGAGGTAGAGGCTTTCAAAAAGCTCGGATTCTCTGCCGGAGAACTGGCCAAAGGCATGCAGAAGGATGCGGAGGGGACCATCAAGGCCGTCCTAGGGGCCATAGCGTCTCTGCCCAAAGAAAACCAGATGTCCGTCCTCACTCAGGTTTTTGGCGAGGAATCCATCGGAGCCATCGCTCCTCTGCTCCAGAACATGGATAATCTCTCCCAGGCCTTCGACCTTGTCCGGGACAAGGCCAAGTATGCCGGCTCCATGCAGTCCGAATTCGACCAACGGGCCAAGACAACCAAAAACGCGCTCCAGCTTCTCGGGAACCGCGTCAGGAACCTTGCCATCGCCATAGGCAAGGCTTTTCTGCCTGCCATCACAGCGGGCGCAAATGCCCTTGGCGTCATTGCGGAAGCGCTGCGCGCCGTAGCCGAGTCTGCCATCGGGCAGTGGCTCATCTCGTTGGCTGGCGCCCTGTCTACGGCTGTCATCGCCGTCACCGCATTCAGCGCCGCGAGCTGGGGCCTCTCCCGTGTCATGCCTCTCATCACGGGCACACTGGCACCGCTCAGGGCCGCTCTCGTAGGCCTCGGCGTCCCCTTCTGGGCCCTCATCGCCGTCATCGGGACGCTCTATGCCGTCTACAAGTCGAATTTTGCCGGCATTGGCGGCACCATCGACCGCTGGGCCCAAAACGTCTCTCTCGTGATCCGCGGTGTCATCGCCGCTTTCCAGAGCCTGACCGGATCTACCGTGACCATCAAAGGTGAGCTTGCGAAGCAGCTGGATGCATCCGGCCTTACTCCCCTGGTCATCAACATCTCGAAGGCCATTTATCGGGTGAAGAGCCTCTTCACCGGTTTCTGGGAAGGTCTCGATTTTTCAAAGTTCACGGAGCTCATTACGCCGGCCATGCTCAGGCTCATGGACGCCATAACCTCTCTGGGGTCCGCTATAGGTAAGCTTTTCGGCGTTGACGTGTCCTCTGAAGCCGCGTCCTGGGAAAACTTCGGCGAAATTCTCGGATCCATTGTGAGCGTTGGCTTCGGTCTGCTCGGCGCCGCCATCAACGCCGTGGTACAGGGGCTCAGCATCCTCAAGAATCTGTTCGACTGGGTCATAGCTATCATCAATGGGGACTGGACTGGCGCCCTGAACGCGGCCAGGGGCGCATGCGATTCCCTGGTCAGCGCAGTTATGGGCATCGCCGACAGTCTGGGTATCGGCGATGCCATCAGAGCGGCCTTCGATGACGTGGTCAATTTCCTCAACAGCATCGATCTTTCAGAATGCGGCCGGAAAATTCTTGAGACGCTCAAGAATGGCATCCTGTCAGCTGCCGGGAGTATCAGGGACGCCGTTTCCGGCGTCTTCGATAAAATCGGAAGCCTGCTCCCGCACTCCGACGCCAAAGAAGGGCCGCTCTCTACACTGACCCTCTCGGGCCAGAAGATGATGACAACCCTCGCCGGAGGCGTTGCCCTCGGAGCCGGCACCCTGCAGGGGACGGTCAGCCGTTCCCTCGAGCCGATTGGACAGAACATCCGCACAGCTCTGACCGATGCCGGCGGCGCAGCCCTCCCGGCTCTGGATACGTCAAATGTTACCTCTTCCCTGAAGGCTATTCAGAGCATGACCTCCCGTTCCCTGCCCATTCAGACGCCTGAGGTTCCCATGCCTGACGGCACTACAGGAACGGAAGGGCAGCAGGAAAGAGCCAGGCAGGCAGGCGACACGGCCGCACAGCCTCGCTACTGGACGCTACACATCGCCAACATCACCCTGCCGAACGTTAAGGACGCCAACAGTTTCTACGATGAACTCCGCCAGGCGGCCACGGAATACGGGGAGGGGCTGGCATGAGCATCAAACTGCTGACCTTTGAAGACGGCATTGTCCGCATTGGTGGAGATGCCCTTCCCGGGCTCCTCCAGAACCTGAAAGTGAGCGATTCTATCCGCATGGACGAGCAGAGCGTCGACAAGACCTCGGGCAAGAAAAAGACGCCGCAGGGCTGGGAAGACACGTCCATCAGCATCACGCTCCTTCTGCCCACGGATGACCAGGGCTCCTGCTATGACAAGCTTCAGACCATCAACGGGTACTTCAGGCAGACAGACGGAAGCGCCAACCCCGCCATCTTCACCGTGGCCAACAGGCATATGCAGGCCCGGGGCGTGCGCCAGGTGGTCTTCTCCCGCCTTGAATCCTCCGAAACCTCAAGCTCTGATGAAATCCAGGCGCAGCTTGCCTTCACCGAACACAACCCGCCTGTCGTGAAGCTTGAACAGGCAGCAGCCTCGAAGATTACGCCCAAAAGCCTCGCCCAGGCCGCCAGGCAGGCCGCCTCGAAAGGGAACAACGCGGGCAGGGCCGCATCCTCTGCCAGGAAAGAGGCCGAGGAATACACGATCAAAGCGGATATCAAGTGATGATTGAAGGTTTCAACGTACGCTGCTTAATCGGGCCTCTGGACATAACCAGAAGCCCAAAAATAGAGATCATATCAAGACGCCGTGCAGTCGTTGGGATGGCGTCTGTTGTTATTCCCGATCCGGAAGGCACTGTGCGCGCATCCCTGGCCGTGGGACAGCCTGTGGATATCTGCTTCGGATACAGAGGCGAAGACTCGCTCTGGCAGGAGTGGGAAGGATCTATCTCTGGCATAGACCAGCCGCACGCCTCAGCTCCTGACGCTGACGCCGTGATCGTGCGCTGCGTAGGCCAGGAACAGTCCTTAGCCACAACACGGGTAACAGAGAGTTTCCTCAACGAGCCGGCAGATGTCGTTGCCCGGCGCCTCCTGGCAAAGACAGGCCTCTCTGTTGGAAATATCTCCATTCCCTCTCCAGTCCTCCCTCATCAGGTATTCAGCAACTGCACCGTGGCCAGAGCCATCAAGCAGCTCGGAACAACACTTGAACGTTCATACGGCTGCGACATGCACAGGCACGCGCTCTGGCTGGGAACTTCCGGTCTCACATGGAGTGACGGAGACGAACCCGGTGACGAGTACAGGGTGGCGACTGCCGAAAATCTCATAGCTCATACTCCTCCATTGGCCGTGGGTGGTATCGGCGTCGTCACCTCCGTAGTCCTTCCCGGGCTCACGCATAGCCGGCTGGTGCACGTATATGACAGCCGCAGGGGCATCGATGCCGTCTACCGTGCCCTCAGCGTCATTCACACGCTGGAGGACGCGGGCAACACAACTCAGGTAACCTACGGCACGGACGAAGGATGGAGTTAAAATGGATGACCGGGAAAGCAGGCATGACCCCATAGGAACAATCAGGAAGGCGGTAGAGGTTGCGCAGCCGGACCTCCGCGCTTACTACCGCATGACACGTAAAGGAAAAATCGTGGCCGTGTACGCAAGCGACGGAGCCTATTACGCGGATGTCCAGCCTCTCCGGAATGACGGCCAGGAGGACAATGGAGAACCCGTCATCTCCCACGTTTCCCTGCCCGTTGTCTGGGGCGGAAACAACCGTGGGATCGTCTGTCCGCCTTCTGTAGGAACACCGTGTGACATCACCTATTATGATGGGGACCCGAACTTCCCAGCCATCACGAACATGCGCTGGGGCGGGGGCAATAACGCCCCCAGGGCCGGACTGAACGAATTTGTCATCCAACTTGAGAACGGCGTCGAACTCCGCATAGACCAAGACAAGCATATTATCATGCTGACCCCTGAGGACGTGAGGACGGAAGCCGGCAAGACCTGGACGATAAAGGCCGGCACCAGGGCCGTTATTGAGGCAGACGAGGAAATCACGCTCAGGGCCCCTCGCATCAACCTGCAGGGCGTACTCGTCAGCACGAACTGGGACGGAGGCAGGGGACAGGCCTCCTTCTCAGGAAACCTCGCCGTGGACGGAGACGCATACGCTGCCACGCGGTCCGGCGGTTCCTGCCCTCACCACTAGGCCGCGAAATACCGTGCACAGTGTGCATGGTGTCCTCGAAGATGCAGAGTCTTCGTGTCAAGAATTCTGCGTATGAGCACGGATACGGATCTCTGGGGGCAGGACATAGCCCTTGACGCAGACATGCAGGCACAGGTCGCTGCCAACGGCACGCTGGTCCTCACGGACGGCGTGGACACCGGAGTGCAGGACATCCGTCTGCGTCTCTTCACCCGTCTTGGAAACCTCTTCTACGACACAGACTTCGGTTCCCTCCTCCATGACTGGATTCGGGAGGAGTCTACGGCCTCAGCCCGCTCCGCGTTCTGCGCCGAGGTTATCACCCGGGTGGAAGCTGACCCCCGTGTAGTCCCCGGTACGGTCACGTGTAATGTGACCTCCTGGGATGCCGTCTCCCTCACAGCCCTCTGCCGCTGGCGTTTCCTCGATAGCGACACGCCCCTCTCTCTCGTCCTTCAGGCCAACAAATCAACCCTTGAACTGGTGATTGCCGATGTCAAACCATGTGACACTGCCCCGTCTGTCCAGGTCTCTTGATGAAGTCCGCTCCCAGGTCTTCGGTTTTGTCGAGGGTGTGCAGGACTCAATGGCCGCAAAGGGCTTCCTGCCAGCCCGGCTGAACCTGAACCGGGGTGTTGTACGCGGCCTCCTTGAAATTTTCTGCTGGGGCGAATGGCAGATATACGGCCTCCTCGGACGCCTTCTCCAGCAGGCCGCCCCGTACTACTCCACCGGGGACTGGCTGGATCTTCACGCTGACAGTGTAGGTCTTACCCGCAGGGCCGCAACGAAAGCCGAGGGCATCGTAACCTTCTACAGGGGCACGGCCTCGGATACCACTAACATCAGCATTCCCGCCGGCCGCATCGTGCGCACTTTGCCAGACGGCACCGGCGCCGTGTACAGATATGTTACCACGGAAGACGCTGTTCTCCCTGCCGGCTCCGAGTCTGTCTCCGTTCCCTGCGAAGCCGAGGACTACGGAGCAGCGGGCAATGCGTCCTCCGGCCAGATCTGCGAGCTGGTCACGCCAGTCGTGGGCATAGGAAGCGTCTCAAACCCTACAGGATGGCTCACGGGTGAAGGCTTCGACGAAGAAACAGACGCCCAGCTGCAGGAACGATACCGCCTGCAATGGCTCGCCAACAACGGTTGCACCAAATACGCGTACCAGGCATGGGCACTGTCCGTGCCTGGGGTGACCTCCGTGTCTATCCTGGATCAGCATCCGAGAGGCCAGGGCACGGTGGACATCGTTGTACGCGGATCCGACGTCCTTCCCACGGAAGCCCTCCTTGAAAAGGTGAAAGAGGCCATCTCTCCCCACGTTCCCATCAATGACGATTGGGAAGTGAAGGCCCCGAAGCCTGTACCCGCCGACATCAGTGGCGTCATCTCCTACACGACAGGAGACGCTGCAAACATCATCCAGCAGGCAAAATCCCGCCTCTACGCCCTTTTCGCTGAGACCAGTACCGTGAAAGACGTGACCTCGCTTGCCATCGGACAGGACCTGACCCGGGACCTCCTCACGCACACGGTTATGGCCGTTCCCGGGGTGAAGTCCGTGGAATGGGCAAGCCCTTCCGAGGACATCGTCAACGTTCCCGCTGACGGAGTGGCACGCCTCAACAGCCTGTCCATCACGGCTGAATTGGCTGCGGAGGCATAATGTCCTCCGAGTTCTGGAACTATTTCCAAAAAATCCTCGCCTGGCCGCTCATCCGCCGTCCTGGTCCTCTTCAGGCCATCGCAGAGGGCACGGCTCATGCCCTCGACAGCGTCATAGACGACGTCATCTACGCGAGAAAGCAGTTTTTTCCCTCTCTCGCCGAGGGAGACATCGTGTTGGAGCATGGCTTTGGCCGTGGCCTCCAGCGGAAAAACGGAGAGACTCTTGAGGAGTTCCGGTCAAGAGTAATCAGAGCCTGGCACTGGCATATGCTCGGCGGCAAAACCGAGGGTCTGCCGCAGATACTGCGCTACTACGGTTTCGATGTAACCGCCATAGACAATGTCCGACAGTGGCAGCCCAGCCGCTGGTCTGATTTCCAGGTGCGGCTCGCGCAGCCGGTAACGCAGGAAGAGCAGACCGCCCTTTTGGACAGCCTCGATCTGCTCATCTGGCTCATCAACGAGTACAAGCCGGCCCGCTCGGTCCTCGCCCGCATCTACACCACAACCTACAACTGGGAGCCCAGCATCTGGAGTGAGACAGCGTGGTCTTATGGCTTCTGGTCGACCTTCTCCGGAGTCCCCTACGATGTCCGGGGCATGGACGGCCTTGTCGTTTCCCTGGGCATGCAGAGAGGCCTGCAGTCATGCAGCGCCTACGATTCTGATGCCAGGGCAGGACTGGCCATCGAGAGCAGAACGGGCTTTTTGACTCCGTATGTGGACCGTCCCATTTGGAGCCGCTCCTTATGGAGCGACGTCTACCCCCAGTCCCATGGATTCACCTTTTCCTCTCTCCTGCAGTTGCTCATGCTCCGTGAGCTTTCCCCGTTCCGTATTTTCGTGAAGGGAACAGCCAAAGATGAGGCTGTCTGGTCATGGCCGTCCGACGGAGGCGACACGGGTGACGCCATTGAGCTGCATGCTTCGGGCACATGGGGAGATATCAATTCAGTTTACGGGCTTCGCCCGCGGGCTGTGTCGTTTACGGGTATACGCTGGGGCGATGCCTGGGGGGCTGACCCGGAGCGGGAGGAGCTCGAGATTTTTGAACGGACCCAGGAGGCGGAAAGGCTCACGGCAACTCCTGTGCAGCCGGCCTCTCCAGGGACATCCGGTCAGTCAATCATCCCTGTCATGCCATCAGCACCTGTGTGGGTGCGTGAATGGACGGGTACCTGGGACAGCCGCCCATGGCTCATCCCCGCGAGTGAAATATCTATCAGGAGTGAAACAGAATGAGCCTCGCTACTTTAACCAATACCGGCCGGGCGGCCATCGCCAAGGCCATAGCCAGCAGACCTCTGCATCTCGCCTGGGGCACTGGCGATTCCGCATGGGACGCTGAGGACGCCACTCTGCCTTCTCTCGTCGATGCCACAGCCCTCACCGCAGAGGTCGGCCGCAGGCTGGCCACAGCTGTTGGCTACGTTGAGCCTGATGAGGAGGGCGACATCGTTATCCCCGTGGCCACGGGAAGCGGCACGGCAACCAATAAAAGATACAGGCAGGTAACCGGGCCGACCGCCTACCTGTATATCCGCGTCAACTTCAATTTCGAAGACGCCTCTTCGGCCACCATCAGGGAAGTCGGCGTTTTCATGGACACCGTGACGGCAAAGGGGCTGCCCGAAGGGCAGCGCTACTTCACACCCGGAGAAATTTCCGATCCTGGTCTGCTTCTCGCGGCAGAGATACTCACACCGGCCATAGCAAGATCGCCGTCAGTCAGGCAGACCGTCGAGTTTGTCCTGCCTATCTAGAGGAGAAAATTACCATGCAGACCCCTAATGGGAAAAACATCGACAATTACTGGAACCGCTACGATTCCAGCAAGGAATATCGCGAGATCCTCTTCCGTGATGGGTATGGCACCCAGGCATCCGAGATCAACGAGCTCGAGAGCATTACCGCGGCACACGTCCGCGGCATAGGAGACGCCATCTTCTCCGACGGGGACATCATCAAGGACGCCCAGATATCTGTGGACGCATCGTCCGGCTCTGTTACAGCTGAAGCCGGCCAGGTCTACCTTGCCGGCACGGTCTATTCCGTGTCTGCCTCAGCGTTCACCGTCCCACTGCAGGGGACGTTCTCCGTGGGCATTCGTCTCAAAGAGACCATCATCTCCGAGGCTGAAGACGCGGGGCTCCTCAACCCGGCAGTCGGATCAAGAGGACAGGGTGAGCCGGGAGCATGGCGCCGCAGAGTTCAGGCTGTATGGGGTTATGACGGAGACGGGGGCACAGGTTCATTCTATCCTATTTACACTATCGATGACGGCGTTGTGAGGGCCAAAGAAACGCCTCCTGACCTCGACAGCGTCACCCAGGGCATTGCCCGATACGATAGAGACAGCACCGGCGGTGGCACCTACGTCTGCTCCGGCATGACGGTCAGGGCCGCTGATGATGTGGGCGGAGCGCAGATTTACACGGTGGCCGAGGGGCGCTGCCGTGTCTGTGGTTACGGCGTTGAGCTTCTCACTTCACGCCGCCTCACTTACGCCGCAGAGCCGGACCTCCGCCTCATCGACACAGAAGCCATCGTGGCTGACGGATCTGCCACCCAGCGCATCACCGTGGCGCATCCTCCCGTTCGCTCCATCACTGCCCTCCGTGTGACTCTCGAGAAGACAGAGACCGTCGTCCATGGCAGTTACACAGGCTGCGCGGATACCCTCGCAGAGACGTCTGTACGCTCTCTTGTGAGCGTCATGCAGGGCTCCACCACTTACGCAGAAGGCACAGATTTCAAGCGGACAGGCGATACAGTCGACTGGTCCCCATCCGGAGCGGAACCGGCAACCGGCTCCACGTACACGGTCACCTACACGTACATCGCCAAGGACGTCGTGCCCTCTGACCAGGACTATGACGGGTTTTCTGTAAGCGGAGCTGTCCAGGGATCCGACATCCTCGTGAGCTATCAGCAGGCCCTGCCCAGAGTCGACCGCCTCTGCATTACGTCCGACGGGGCTTTTTCCTGGATTCAGGGTGTTGCTTCCGAGACCCGGGCAAAGGCGCCCACTGTCCCTTCGACTATGCTGGCGCTGGCAAGTGTCACCCAAACGTGGAGAACGAAGGACGAGCGCGTCGTAACTAATGACGGCGTGCGCGTCATAGCTTTCTCTGATCTCGAAGCGCTCACGAGCCGGGTGGAGTATGCCCTGCAGGAAATCGCCCGCCAGAGGCTCGAGTCCGATGTGGCCACCCGTGAGGCTGGAGCTCGCGTGGGCATCTTCGTTGACCCGCTCCTCGATGATAGTATGCGGGACCAGGGCCTTGACCAGTCGGCCGCCATCGTAAACGGATTCCTGACGCTGCCTATCACGGCCGGCGTATCCGGCGTCTCGTCTGACGTGAAGCTTCCTGTTGCCCGCAGTTCCTCTTCTTCTGTCGTCCTGGAACAGCCGCTGATGACTGGCGAAATGAAGATCAACCCCTACCTCTCCTTTGCCGTCATGCCCGGTAAAGCCACTCTCACGCCGTCCGTGGATCGATGGACGGTCGCTAAGACGGAGTGGACCAGCCCAGTAACGAAGACTTTCTACAGAACCATTTACGCACCAACGCATCCCCAGCATGGCTCTACTGTGACTGCCGTTGGTTCGTCCACAGAGACGGCCGGCGTCTCTGCCTCGGCCATTGAGTATCTGAGGCAGATCAGCATCGCGTTTACCTGTGAGGGATTCGGGGCGGGGGAGAAGCTTAGCCTGGTGACCTTCGACGGCATCGCCGTTACGCCCGCGGAATCCGACATCATGGCCGACACGTCAGGGAAACTTTCTGGCCACTTCACTATCCCCGCAAACGTTCCTGCCGGCGTAAAGTCCGTTGTCTTCACGGGCGCCGGCGGGAGCACAGCCCAGGCCACCTTCGTGGGCCAGGGGACGCTCGAGACTACGACCCTGCGCACTGTGCAGTCCGTGGTGAACACCTATATTGACCCGCTGGCGCAGACTTTCGTCCTCGAAGAAGCCAGACAGCTTTCCGGCGTTGACCTTTTCTTCACCGCCAAAGGGCAATCCGGCGTCCGCGTCCAGATCCGCGAGACTTCTGGCGGCTATCCGAAAAGGACGGTTCTCACCGAGGCGGTTGTCCCTGCTTCTTCCATCAATGCCGGAGCTGCTGTCGCCACCCGTATCCTCTTCGATGCTCCCGTGCCCCTCTCGGCATCCACGGAGTATGCCCTCGTCATCCTCTGCGACGACGCCGATACGGCTGTGGCCATTGCTGAGATGGGGAAATTCGACAGCTCCCATCAGCAATGGGTTGCTGCCCAGCCATACACCGTCGGTGTGCTTCTCTCGAGCTCTAATGCGAGCACTTGGACCGCACACCAGACCAAAGACATCGCTTTCCGTTTGCTGGCTGCTGACTTCGTGGAGGGAACGAACACCGTCCCCCTGGGCTCGGCCGAAGTGGGGGCTGACGGCGTGAGCGATCTCATGCTCCTCGCCTGTTCCGAGACTCCCAGCGCCGCCACGCATGTGGAGTATGAACTGGGGCTTCCCTCTGGCGCGGTGATGACCGTAGCCGAAGGTCAGGCCGTCCAGCTCTCCGAGGCTGTGGCAAGCGGCACGCTCTCCGTGACGGCAAAGCTCTCCGGCGATACTGCTGGCTCCCCTGTTCTCTGGCCGGGCACACAGGTGCTCATGGGCATGGTGCAGACCTCTGGCACCTACTACACGCGCAGCATTCCGGCCACGGGCGCGGCCAAGGCTGTGCTCATCTACGATGGTTACGTGCCTTCCGGTGCCACGGTAACACCCGAGATCCAGGTGGACAGCGGGGACTGGACGGCTATGACGTCCGCCGGGACCACGCAGGAGGGGGACGGATACATGGAGTTCAAATTTACCACCGACCTCAGCTCCGCAGACTTGGTCAAGGTCCGACTCACACTCACGGGTAACATCAAAGCCCGCCCGCTCATCTATGATATCCGCCTGTTGGCCGTTGCGTAAGGAGGATACATGACTGACAAAAAAACGGCTCACCTCAGTCTGCCTCTCCCAGATTCAGGCAATGCATTGGCCGAGGACTGCCCGCGCCTCGCCGAAGCTCTGACTGCTCTGGATGGGTACGCCCAGACTGCGGATGAGCGGCTGGACGACGTTGAAGCGGACATCGCTACGTTGCTGACCGCATCAGAAAGAGACGAAACCATTACTGGAGTAAAGACGTTCACATCTACTATAGTCGGCGATTTGTCCGGTACGGCGGCGAAGGCCACGGCTGACGCTGATGGGGCGATTATCGCTGATACATATATCAAAAAAGCCGATCTGGAAGACCTCTACGTGCACACAGATACACTGCAGGCTGACATCGACGCCGCATATGAAGCTCTGGAAAAAGAATACAAGGCGAATGGAGGGACATTATAATGGCTCATACGCTCAAAGAGACGATTGATCTGGCCGTCAAGACGGCCATCCTCCGCGCACATCCTATCGGCTCGTACTACCTCACCGAGGGTAGCGAGAACCCCGCCGATTTTATAGGGGGGGGTGGAACCAGCTGAAATCATTGGTTATTCAGGCGTCGGATGATACGCATCCGGCGGGAACAACGGCAGAGGCGGGACTGCCGGATATACAGGGAAGATTTGTTTTACATGGTTCCGAAAGAGCGAACATTATAAGTGGTGTGTCCGGAGCGATGGAGCTTGACGCAATATACGCATCTTATAGGACGCCTACACAACTTTCGGAAAGCCAAAATTCACAATCCGGAGGATCGTTTACCTTCAAAGCAAGCAATTACAACGAAATATACGGCGCAAGCGATACAGTCCAGCCGCCAGCGCGGTTTGTGAACGTGTGGAAAAGGGTAAGTTAATGGCACACAATATACAAGAATTGATTGAAATGACGGTTAAAAGCACTCTTTTAAAGGCTCATCCAATAGGTAAATTATGGCTTACACTGGGTAATGAAGACCCGTCTAAGATTATAGGGGGGGGTGGGAGAAGATTAAGAGCTACATTCTTCAGTGCAGTGATGACACGCATAATGCCGGAACTTTCATCGAGGCTGGACTGCCCAATATAACGGGCAAGGCCAATAATGCTCTACAAACATTTAGCTGGAGTTCGACTATCCAGAATGGAGATGGAGCTTTGCAGTCCTTACCTGTAGGTTCAGAAATGGCCGGAACACATGGAAGTGGATACGGCGGGATATGGATAACTTTTGATGCGTCAAAATCTAATGCAATTTACGGCAAGTCCGAAACGGTACAACCCAACACTGTGGTGATTAATGTCTGGAAGAGGGTATCGTAATGTCTAAAACTCATACAGAGACCATGTCCCTTCTTATAAAGCACCTTCAGCGTCTGGATACCCGCCACACTCCGGCCGTCTCCACCGTCACGCTCAGCGAAGCCCTGACAGCAGGGACTTCTGTGGAGGTGCCGGAGCACACTGTGGGTGGAGACGGCATGGCTGTGTACCTCTGCGGCGTCCTGTGTGAGCGGGGCGCAGAGGCTCAGTACCTCGACGTGGACAGCACGCATATCTCTTTTAATGACGATCTTGAGGCGGGTATGGACATCACCGCCGTCGTCAGCTTCAGATAGGAGGGAACAATGGCCTTACCATGGGTATTAAAAAACTATCTGCGTATCGGGGGGGGGCGCCTTACAGGCTCCCTGATGCTTGACGGCGGTGAGGCTGCCGAGGGTGTCGAGTCGAGCGGGAGTACATGGATCCGGTTGAAGAGCGGTCTGCAGATATGCTGGGGCACGATTACTATTCCTGCTAACAGCGCAGGCGCCACACAGACTCTGCCTGCTCCCTTCGCTGACACGGGCTACAGATGCGCGGGCTCTTACACCGATATAGAGGGCACTCCCGCTGTCTTCTATGTAGTAGCTCCGCTGTCTGCGTCTGTAGTGAAGGCCCTTGCGGCTCACTCCAGCGGAAAATACGACTGGGAACGCGGCATCAACTTCATCGCCATCGGGAAATGGAAATAGCAGCCAGGCCTCCGTGCCTGGCATGGAGGTATATATGGCTTTACCATGGATTTTTGATCGCTTTCTCCGGAAGAGCGGCGGGACGATGACCGGCGCACTCACACTCAGCGACGGGAGCGCGGCAGAAGGTGTGGCGGCCTACGGTGCAGGATATATCCGCTGGAAGAGTGGAGAGCAGATATGCTTTGGGACTTTTACGTCTGCCGACGTGTACGTAGAAACTAAATCGGTTCCTATAGCCTTCACGTGGGCACCAACGGTGCTACTTACCGCAGTACAGAATAGTTCTGACTGTTTGTACTATTGTCGACTGGCTTATGTCAGTACGACAAGCTTTATGTACGTAAAACATCACATCGCACATGGCGTGGGAGAATACCAAGCAACGAAAGATCAGTTTTCTGTCGCCTACGTCGCCGTAGGAAACTGGAAATAGGAGAACAGCATGAACTTCGAACTCGATCAGATCTTCACGGGCGGATACCCGCCCGAAGCCGCAGACTGGTGCAACAACCGCGGCGACTGCTACATTTCAGAGATCGACACCGACAAGGATGGTACGCGCCGCTTCCGGATTGTGGCCATCCCGGAGCCTACTCCCGAGGAGCAGGCTGAGCAGGAGCGGCTTCGCAAACAGTCCGAGGCCGAGGCGGCCAGAGTGCCCGACCTTGAGGCGGCCGTGGCAGAGCTGGGCATGACGTCTTCCTCCGACAAAGAAGAGTCGGATGCGGCCGCCCTCGACCTTGCCGCCTATGCGGCTGAACTGGAACAGAGAATCGCCCTTTTGGAGGCAAAAAATGGCTAAGATTTATTATCGCATGATCAAGACCGGACGCATGACTATTGATGATGTCCCCACCCGCTGGAGAGCGGCCGTGCAGGCCCTCCTCGACGCTGACGAATAAATAAGGCCGCATTTTGGCAAAGTTGGTGCTGACGCGCTCGTTGACAAGCGAATAGGGAAAAAGTTCGCATGGATCGCGCTGTTTCCAAGCGGAACGGGGCGGTTCGGCTACTGTGGGAGCAGGTAGTGGCGGGGGCGCACAACGCCCCCACCGGCGCGGCGTGCTACCGCCGCACCACGGCCCCACGGATGGATTACGGCCATCCGCAGAGAATCCGCCTGCTTTGTGTCTCATGGTGAGACCGACACAGGGTATGCGGAGAATCGTCGGGGCGCAACCCCTTTACAGCACAATGAAGAAGGAATTTTTTGACAATGTGACCCTGTTCAATGGCGATTCCCTGACCATCCTTTCCCAAATGCCCTCCGACAGCGTGGACGCCATCCTGACCGATCCTCCGTATTCCAGCGGCGGCATGAGCATGTCGGCCCGGCAGGCCGATCCGGCCAGCAAATACCAGTCAAGCGGCTGCAAGAAGCACTACCCGCCCATGCTGGGCGACGCCAAGGATCAGCGCAGCTGGACCATGTGGTGTACTCTCTGGCTGGTGCAGTGCTGGCGCGTGGCGCGTACCGGAGCGCCCCTGATGGTGTTCACGGACTGGCGGCAGCTGCCCGCCCTGACAGACGCAGTGCAGGGCGCGGGCTGGAAATGGCTGGGCATCGTGCCTTGGAACAAGCGGAGTGCCCGCCCGCAAATCGGCAAGTTCCGCCAGCAGTGCGAGTACGTCCTCTACGCCTGCAAGGGCAGCCTAACCCTCGCAACGCGCTCCTGTCTGCCGGGATTGTATTCCTACCCCGTCATCGCCAAGCAGAAAGTGCATCTGACAAGCAAGCCCGTTGCCCTCATCCATGACCTGCTGGCCATCACCGGCCCAGAAAGCGTCGTGCTTGATCCGTTCATGGGCGGCGGATCGGTGGGCGTGGCCTGCCGCGAATCCGGCAGGGGATATGTGGGCATAGAACTGTCCGAGGAATACTACGCCATCAGCCGTGACCGCATCCTCCAGACCGAGAAAAAAGCATAGGTAAGTAAAAATCGGGCGAGAGATACCCATAAAGCAAGGAACGTGCCAAGGCCGGAAATTGACTTTGGCACGTTCTCAAGTATCGTGACGAAAATTCTCAACTACCGCGACAACTCACAAAAAGCCTGACGGGAAACCGGGGAGAGCTGTTCCCCCCCCGGCCGGAGACGGGACTGAATGGAAATCCCCTGTCTGACCCGGACCGGGATGTCCCTGAGCCCGTGATCCTTTAGAGATGGGGAAGGGCGGGGTTCGGAGGAAGAGGAAAAGGCGGGACAACAAAAAACCCCGGGAGCTCTGTGAGCTTCCGGGGTCCTGCTTTCTGGTAGCAAGGGGGAGATTTGAACTCTCGACACTGCGGGTATGAACCGCATGCTCTGACCAACTGAGCTACCTTGCCGTGACACTCTCATTCGGTGCGAGGTCATGTATACGCACATCAGAAGGGCTTTGCAAGCTTTTTTTTGAAAATTTCCGAAAAAAAGATTCCGGAGGCTCCGCCTTTCTGTCCGCCGTACAGAAATTGGACGGGCAGGCCGATTTCTGGACAGCCTGAGAACAGAAGCTGGACAGGGCGGGCGGCACCCGGAAAAATTTGCGCAAAGAGTCCCCGAAACCGCTGTGCCAGCCCTTGATTTTTCAAAGAATATACATTACCTAGAACTGCTCAAACAGACAAAATACTCTTTTTAAGGAGACATCTTATATGGCTGATGAGAAAGTAACCGCGACTGAGGATTCTGGCGAGAATTTTGCCGAAATGTTTAAGGCGAGCCAGGAAAACGCTCAGGGACGGGTAAAACAGGGGGACAAGGTTACCGGAACCGTTATCGATGTGACCGACGACAGCGTCTTCGTGAACGTGGGTGTGAAGATTGACGGCATTATGGATCGCAAGGACTTCATCGACAATGAGGGCAACCTCACGGTGAAGGTCGGCGACGAAGTCGAAGCCTACGTTACCAAAGCCACTTCCCAGGAAATCGTCCTTTCCCGCTCCATGAACGGCGCCGGCATGGCTGCCATCGAGAACGCCAAGGACGCCGGCATTCCGGTTGAGGGCAGGGTCATCGACGCCTGCAAGGGCGGCTACCATGTCGAGATTCTCGGCAAGACCGCTTTCTGCCCCGGAAGCCAGATGGCTGCCGGCGAGCCTGAGAGCCTGCCCGGCCAGACCTTCCAGTTCCTCATCACCCGCGTTGAGAGCCGCGGCCGCAACATCGTTGTGAGCCACCGCGCCCTCGTTGACCGCGAGCGCGAAGCCAGCCTCGAGAAGTTCCTCTCCGAAGTGAAGGAAGGGGATATCATCGAAGGCAAGGTCACCCGCCTCGCTCCCTTCGGCGCTTTCGTCGAAGTCGCTCCCGCCGTTGAAGGCATGATCCATCTTTCCGAGCTGTCCTGGTCCCGTGTGGTCAAGGCCGACGAGGCCGTGAGCGTGGGTCAGGAAGTGAAGGTCAAGCTCCTCAAGGTTTCCAAGGAGAAGGGCCGCGACGGCCGCGAGCATACCCGCATTTCCCTCTCCCTCAAGCAGGCTCAGGGCAACCCCTGGGATGACGCCGCCTCCAAGCTGGTGATCGGCGATATCGTTGAGGGCCGCGTTGTGCGCCTCGCTCCCTTCGGCGCCTTTGTCGAAGTGCTGCCCGGCATCGAAGGCCTCGTGCACATCTCCGAGATGTCCTGGGGCCGCCGCGTGAACAAGCCCGAAGAGGTTGTGAAACCCGGCGACACCGTCAAGGTCAAGATCAAGGACGTGAACCTTGAGAATCACCGCGTTTCCCTCAGCATGCGCGACGCCGAAGGCGATCCGTGGGCTGACGTCGAGACCCGCTTCCCCGTGGGCGCCAGCGTCACCGGCAAGGTTGAGAACCACTCCAAGTTCGGCCTCTTCGTGACCCTCGCCCCCGGCATCACCGGTCTGCTCCCCGAAGGCGTTATGCGCGCCACCAAGACCGCTGCCCAGTTCCAGAACCTTGAGAAGGACGCCGAGGTTGAGCTCGAAATCCAGCGTGTCGACCCCGCCGCCCGCCGCATCACCCTCGCCCCCAAGGGCGTCGAGATGCCCGCTCCCAAGGAAAAGGAAGCTTCCTCCGGCAAGCCCGAACGCAAGGGCGGCAGGCCCGGCCGTGAGCCCGAGGATAACTCCTGGCGCCAGCACCAGAAGTCCGGCTCCAGCAACAACAGCGTGATGTTCCAGGCTCTTCAGGAAGCCCTCAAGGCCAAGAAGAACTAACGACACTCTCTGACTGAGAAAGAATGTATGCAGGGGGAGGCGAGGCCGGACGGCTTTTCCTCCCCCTGCTATGTTTTTGGCACACTAATTGCATAACTCTCAGTACACCTTTGAAGGAGATTGAGACTGTATGTATCTGAAAAAAGCTTTTACCGCTGTCATTGTTCTGACGGCTTTCGTTCTGGCCCAGACAGCCAGGGCTGAGAATCTTCCCGATTTCTCCGAGCTCGCCGCCGCGAGCGGTCCGGCCGTCGTCAACATCAATACCGAGCGCACCGCCAACGTGAGCGGCCCTGAAGACATGTTCGGCGATATGTTCCGCAACATGCCCCCCGGATTCGACCGCTTCTTCGGCGGTCCCTTCAACAACAGGGGACAGAAGGCTCCCAAGCGCAAGCAGAAGTCCCTGGGCTCCGGTTTCCTGATTTCCGCTGACGGCTACATCGTCACCAACAACCACGTGGTTGCCGACGCCGACTCCATCCGTGTCACCCTCGACGAGAGCGTGTACAAGGGTGAGCCCGTCAAGGCGAAGCTCATCGGCTCCGATGAGGAAACCGACCTCGCTCTCCTGAAGATTGACGTGGACAAGCAGCTGCCCTTCCTGAAGTTCGGCAGCTCCGCAAACCTGAAGATCGGCGAATGGCTCCTCGCCATCGGCAACCCCTTCGGTCTTGACCATTCCGTCACCGCCGGCATTCTTTCCGCCAAGGGCCGCCGCATCAACGCCGGCGCCTTTGACAACTTCCTGCAGACCGACTGCGCCATTAACCCCGGCAACTCCGGCGGCCCCCTTCTGAATATGAAGGGTGAGGTCATCGGCATTAATACCGCCATCATCGCTTCCGGCCAGGGCATCGGCTTCGCCGTGCCCAGCGACCTCGCCAACGACATCATCTCCAAGCTCAAGGGCGGCAAGAAGATCAGCCGCGGCTGGCTCGGTGTCGTGATCCAGGATGTCGATGAAAACACCGCCAAGGCCCTGGATATGAAGGATGCGCATGGCGCCCTCGTGGCCAGTGTCCAGGAAGGCCAGCCCGCCGACAAGGCCGGCATTAAGGAAGGCGACGTGATCGTCTCCGTTGACGGCCAGAACATCAAGGATACCGCTGAACTGCTCGCCGCCATCGCCAAGAAGGCTCCCGGCTCCGACGCGAAGGTGACCGTGTGGCGTGAAGGCGCCGCGAAGGAATTCACCGTGAAGCTCGGCGATCGCAGCGAGAACCTCTCCGCTGAAAACGGCATCCAGACCAGGGATGGCAGCGAAGCGAAGAAGTCCGAAGGCACGCTCGGCCTCTCCGTGCGTCCCCTCACCAGAGATGAAGCCAAGGCCTTCAAAATCAAGGACGGCGGCCTCGCCATCCTCAGCGTTGACGAAGACAAGCCCGCCGCTGCCGCTGACCTGCGCGAAGGCGACATCATCGTCAAGGCGAACATGAAGCCTGTCTCCACCGTGGCTGACCTTACGAAGCAGGTGAGCGAGTGCACCAAGCGCGGCGCCATCCTCCTTCAGATTAACCGCCGCGGAGACCTCATCTTCCGCACCGTGAAGCTCGGCAAGTAGCTTCCTCTTACAGAAGACTCCGTCAGGGGCCGTGTCCGTCATCCGGGCGCGGCCCCTTTTTTTGTGTCCTGAGCCGGGCTGCGGGAGGGGAGAATGCCCGCTATGGTATTGCGGACGGAAGTGGGGTATAGTCTTTTGAGGTGTATACCGTTTTTTATACAAAACCCGGATCCTTGCAGAGGAGGCGCCATGTCCATTCATCCTGAGGCGGGCAAACTCGCCGATCCCAGAACGCTTGAAAATATCCCGGCCCTCATGGCCGCCTATTACACGGAAAAGCCGGATCCGTCCGTACCTGGCCAGCGTGTCTCATTTGGCACGTCCGGGCACCGCGGCTCATCTCTCAAACGCACCTTCAACGAGGCGCATATCGAGGCCATCACCCAGGCCGTGTGCGACTACCGCTCCGCCGAAGGCATTGACGGGCCGCTCTACATCGGCTTTGACACGCATGCCCTGTCAGCGGCAGCCTACCGTACGGCCCTGTGCGTGCTTGCCGCCAATCATGTCAAAACCCGCGTTTCCAAAGATGGCAGATATACGGCCACGCCCTGCGTGTCCCATGCCATCCTTCTCTGGAACAGAACCCATGAGGGCATTGACCGCGCCGACGGCATCATCATCACTCCGTCCCACAACCCGCCCTCGGACGGCGGATTCAAGTACAATCCCCCCCACGGCGGCCCGGCTGACACGGCTGTGACCTCGCGCATCGAGCAGGCCGCCAATGAAATTCTCGCGGGCGGCAACAGGGAAGTGCACAGGATTGACTACGAGGCAGCCCTCTCTTCCCCCGAGACCGAGGAATTTGACTTTGTCAGCGCCTACGTCGACGGCCTTGCCGACATCATCGACATGAAGGCTATCGCCAAATCCGGTCTGAAACTGGGCGTCGATCCCCTCGGCGGCGCCAGCCTCGAACTCTGGCAGCCCATCGCCGACAAATACGGCCTTAACCTGACCATCGTGAACAAATGCGTTGATCCCACCTTCCGCTTTGTCCCCCGTGACAAGGACGGAAAAATCCGCATGGACTGCTCTTCCCCCTGGGCCATGAGCGTGCTTCTCGGGATGCGCGATAAATTCGACCTGAGCTTCGCCTGCGATCCCGACTCTGACCGCCATGGCATCGTGACCAGCGAAGAACTCATGAATCCCAACCACTATCTGTCCGTGTGCGCCTGGTATCTCATGAAAACGAGGAAGCACTGGCCAAAGAAATGCGGCATCGGCAAGACTGTTGTGACAAGCAACATGCTGAACCGTATCGCCGATCACATCGGCTGCGGCATCGTGGAGACGCCGGCCGGCTTTAAATGGTTCGTCCCCTTCCTCACGAGCGGAAAATGCGGGTTCTGCTGCGAGGAAAGCGCGGGCGGCTCCTTCCTGTGCTTCGACGGCAGTACCTGGTCTACGGACAAAGACGGCCCGCTGCTCTGCCTGCTCGCCGCGGAAATGACCGCGAAGGAAGGCATGAACCCCAGCAAACTCTATAAGAAAATCACGAAAAAGCTGGGCGACCCCGTTTACCAGCGCATCGATTCTCCTGTGGATGACGTGACGCGCGCCACGCTGAAGAGCCTCACCCCCAAGAAAGTGGATCTGAAGAAGCTCGGCGGCGAGCCCGTGACGGAGATCCTCACCGAGGCGCCCGGCAACAACGCGCCCATCGGCGGCTGCAAGGTCGTCACAAAGGACGGCTGGTTCGCCGTACGTCCCTCCGGAACGGAAGCTATCTACAAGCTCTACGCTGAAAGCTTCCGCGGCGCCGATCATCTGAAGTCCATTCAGAAGGACGCCGGCTCCTTTGTTGAACGGCTTCTCGGAAAGTAAAGCCAGGGGGCGCGGTATATCCCGCTGCCCCCTTTGTGTTTCAGACCACATGCGCCGGGAATAGGTTCCGCAGAGGAATCCCGGCGCTCTCTCCGGATCTGTATCCTGCCAGCTGTAAAAGGTCCTGAAAGCCGGCTTCCGGATTTTCCGGCGCCGTCCTCTGCGCCGGATGACAGCGTTCTGAAGAGAATGCTATTTCTGATCCTGAAAGGCTGAGCGGGCGCTTCCGGCCACCTCAGAGTTTTTTGGAGAGTTCACCCTTTGCGAAGGAGTCATCCACATGACGAGCAGAATCATGCCCCATGCCGGCCCCCGTTGTCTGATCTTTCTCCTTTTCACTGCTCTTCTCTTTCTTTCCGCCGGCCCGGCCTATGCTGAGGATGACTGGCAGATGGTCACGCCCGGGTCCGGAGAACTGAAGAAACTGAGCACGTTCCTGAGCAACTTCACGGAACTCAGCCTCTACAACGCGGACACAGCGGAAAGCGGCGATCCCGGCGTCCTGCATCTTAAAAGCGCCAGGGGACAGAAGAATCTCATCGCGTTCGGCATCCGGCATAACTTCATCAATAACTTCAAGTCCCGTATCAGAGAGTGCACCACTCCCGGATGCCCGTACGGCGACAGCACCATTGACGCGAAGTTCGTCAGGGCTTCCGTAAAAAAATATTTCGGGCTGACGGTTCAGGACAGCTCCATCGACGACGATTTCATCCGGGAAGATATGAAGGCCGGCGATCATAACGGCATCCTGATGGCCGCCCATTTTGACGGTACGCGTTACCATTTTCCCGCAGCTGACGGGGAAGCCACGTACTACGCCCGGGTTGAAAAAGTGTTCAGGAATTCCGGCGGGCAGCTCCTTCTGACCGGGTATATCTACAATTCCGAAGATGAAAAGGACCGGAAGGGCACGTTTACGGCCGTTGTCCGCACCGCCGGGACTGATGGAAAGGGTGGATGGCATCTGGTCTCGCTGGAGAGCAGGTTCCGGGAATAATCGCAGCCTTCTCCCATCAGAGGGAGACCTCCTTCACAACTGTCACAAAATGAGGAAAAACATGAATCGTTATTGCAGTATCGCCGGTCTCTTCATGCTTGCCTCCGTCTTCGTCTTCTCCCGCCCCGTCCCGGCTGAAAGCGGACATAATGTTTTCAGGGAATACAGCAGTTTTGAGGCCTGCTACGAGTCCGCAAAGCAGGGTGACGCGAAAGCCTATGAGGGCATGGGCGACTTCATGCTTCATCAGGGTATTTTCAATCCTGACAAAAAAGCCGCTGCCGCCTGGTACACAAAAGCTGCCAGATACGGCCGCGGGAGCGCTGCAGAAAAACTGCGTGCCCTCGGTGTCTCCGCTCCCGCCGTGGGCGGGGACAGGGCTCCGGTCTGTCCGGATCGCGAAGCCGGGGACGCCAGCGTCAGCGGTGTCGTTGTCGACCCGCAGACCGATCATACCGACGCCCATGGCATTCTGATCCGGGACGATTCCGGAAGAACCATCGACATCCTCACCGGAAACGGTGATGTCCCGGAATTCGAAGGGCTGCGCAGGGGGGATCGCGTTTCGCTCAGGTACAGTACCTTCACCAGTCTCGATACCTTCACGGGCGAGTGCGGCCCGACGTATTTCTATACGGAGAACTCGGGCCGTATCAGACGCTGAGAAAACCTGTCGGCCGCTTTGGCTCCCAGCGCATGGTTCCATACTGATTTCTGACGTCCATCCGGCCTTCGCCGGCGGCCCTGATGACCGGAAAGAATATCCTCAGGGGTGAATTCATGAAAAAAATCATGTGTTTTCTGGCGCTCTGCGCTTCGGTTGCTTTCTCCGCACCCGGCGCCTATGCCGGCGGAGTCTCTGACTGTATGTGCAAAGGGCAGAAACTTTATGGAAAAGTAAAGGTGGTCAGAAACTTCGCTGACTTTAAGGTCAAGCGCGTGAGTAATTTTCCTGATCTCAAAGTGAAGAAGGTAAAAAATTTTCCCGACAGGTGTGGTGAATGGCAGTTCGTGGATAACTTCCCGGATTTCACCGTACAGTTCGTGGATAACTTTCCGGATTTTACCATTCAGTACGTGAACAGTTTCCCCGGCGAACGCTAGCCCGCCTGCTGGAAAAGCAGGGGAAAAGCCTCCGCCTGCGTTCCACTCTATATGAAAAGAAGCCTGTCCGTTCCGGAATAACCGGCTCGGACAGGCTTCTTTTATTTTAATGGAAGGTCAGACTAGAACTCGTACCTGACCTGGAGATGGCCCGTCACGCCTTCGCGCTTCTCGCCAAAGTAGCCAGTGGTGCCGAGCATGAAGGAGAAGTCGGAATCGGCAGCGGGCTTGAAGAACACGCCGGCCTCGGCGATGGCCGTGTTACCCTTCAAATCGGTCGAAGGCACATCATAGCCGTAGATGGTGCCGCGGCTTTTGCTGTCGAACTGGTGTTCCCAGGCACCGCCCAGGTACCAGCTGAAGGTCTCATCCTTCTTAAAGTTGAGACGGGCGCCGGTGCGCACGCGGCTCGAGTAGATGTCATCGAACTCAAACTGCTGGCCGCAGATCGTGCCGTCGTCTCCCCACAGGTGCCCCCAGAAGTATTTGGCATACACGTCAGCCGTCACATTGTCCGTCACATCCCACATATAGCCGAGGCCGCCGTGGGCGGTGAGGTAGGGGGCGCGGCCATCCCAGTCTGCCGTCTGTCCGTCAGCCTGAATATCATGGCTCTGCCAGTCACCCATCATGAGACCGTAGCGGATGGAACCTTCGGCGTAGAGCCCCTTCAGGAGATCCCTGTTCAGGAAGACCTTTGCCAGGGCGCCGACGCCGTAATAGTAGTCGTGCCCCTCGCTGTCTATGGACCGGCTGTCGTCCGGCTCGTACTCGGAGTGGAAACGGCCGAGGCCGGTTTCAAAGAAAACGCCGGCAAGGTAGCCCACGGGGCCGATTTTACACTGGCGGGCGATGCCGGCCAGCATGTTGCCGTAGCTCATATCAAAGGTCGTTCCGGCCTTGTACGTCGAGTAGCCGCCGTTCACGGCCACGAAGGCCTTGGCGCCGCAGGGCTCGCCCGGCAGGCACTGGCTTGCCTGGAGCGCGCGGTCTATGCCTTCGCCGGCCACAAAGTCAGCGCCTTCGTCCATGAGGGCCGCGCTGGCCTGGCGGGAAGCCGTGAACTCTTCTGTCTCGCTGTTGACCTCAACAGGCGCGTCCTTCTTCCAGCGGGCGATGAGATCCTGTCCGTTCTTGATGAAGTAATCCACTTCAAATGTCAGGAAGCCCTTCGTGAGCTTCTGGGATGTCGTCATGCCCGTTGAACCGGTGGCGTTGTCCATGGTTCCGTCGTTGGCCACGGTCCCGGAGTAGGGGACGTAGGAGCCGTCGGGACCGATGGTAACGACCGTATTGCCGTTCACATAGAGGTTCGTGCCGGTATAGCTGGAGGAAGCCGTCGGAGTATGGATCAGAACGTATTCCTCGGGGATATCGCCTTCCTGATTCCTGAGGTTTCCGATGAATACGTTAGTCATGGAACCCTTGCCGTCACCGATGATGGCGGACCGGGAGAGATCCACGCTGGCCTTGTCATCGGCCACATCGTAGAAGTTCAGGTTCTGGAAGTTCTGCAGGCTGGCGGCGTCGATCTGGCCGTACACGTTGAAGGTGTTGCCGGTGAACACGTCGGAGGACGAACCGCCGCTTTTGCCGCCATAGATGTCGGATCCGGTGAAGCGGGCGCTGTCGTACAGGGTCACCGTGTTGTTTGTGGCCGTGCCGTCATCGTAGCCGCCGACCATTTCGGCGTTCACTGTGCCGCCCTTAACCGTGATCACGTTGCCTGTGGCGCTGCCGAGTGCCGTGTAGCCGCCGTACAGATGTTTAAGGACAGTACCGCCCTCGACGAGGACCTCGTTGCCGGCGGCGTCGCCTGAAAGTGTATAACCGGCTGTCACGCCGCCGCTGACTGTGCCGTTGACGTAGATGAAGTTGCCGGTGGTTTCGCCATTGCTGTTCCAGCCGCCGTAGACGCTGCCGCCGACCGTGCTGCCGCTTTCTATCCGCACGCTGTTCTGGGAGGCGCTGCCCGGATTGCTGTCGTTATTGCCCTCGGCCATACCGCCGTAGACGTCGCCATCAACCTGGCTGGTGTCGGAAACAGTGACGCTGTTCCCTGTCACATCGCCGATGCCCGAACTATAACCGCCGAATACGGAGCCGCTGATGACCGTACTCTCCGAGAGGTTGACGCTATCATCGCCCTCAACGCGGCTGCTACCGGAAATAAAGACTTTATTCACTGCCACATCGCCGATACCCGAACTATAACCGCCGAATACAGAATCGTAACCGACGGAGGCGTTGTCGAGATTCACGGTATTATACTGGACTGTCCCCAGACCTTCCCTGATCACGCCGCCATAGAGCCCGCCTTCCACACGGCTGCCGGATGATACGGTTACTTCGTTGTAAAGCACATTCTGACTTGTCGAAGAGTCCCCCGCGGAATGGCCGCCAACGACATCATCACCGACACGGGCTCCTTCAGACAGCTTCACGGTATTATAAGAAGAATCGAGCGAGCCGTAGCCGCCATAGACCCTGCCCTGGATGGAGGCATTGGAACCGGACACCGTCACCTGGTTGTGGCTGGCTTCGCCGCTCCCTGTGTATCCCGCGTACACGCTGCTGCCGATACTGTATTCATCGGCCGTGCTGTCACTGATCGTGCTGTTGATGATGGTCACGCTGCTGTTATTGGCTGTACCCGATGCGGTGTAACCGCCGTAAACACTGCCAGTCACGGAACTCTCCGTGATGGTCACCTTGCTACGCGTGTCATCATCGATTCCGCCAGCCTGACCTTTTTTCGTAAAGCTCGCGTAAACATCCTTTGGAGCAGAAACATCAGAGAGGGAAACCTCATTGCCTGTGGCGTTGCCATTTTCGGTATAGCCTGCGTACAGATCGCCGGTGAATGTCGTTTTGTTGGAAAGGGTCACCTTGTTGTCTGAAGCGTCTCCGGATGTCGTCTTACCGCCTCCGACTGTGCCAGAGACCTTAACATTGTTCAGATCCACCGTGTTGGAAGAAGCACCTGTGGTTCCCTGACCGCCGTAAACGCTGCCCCCAATAGTAGTAGTATCACCTTTCCCTATTACTTTACTGCCATTTGCAGCACCTTTTTCCGTTTTGCCACCGTAAACATTGTCCACCTGGCTATTTGTGAGTGTCACCTCGCCGCCAGCCTGTCCAGTTTTTGTAAAGCTGCTATAGATGTCATAGACCTCTTGAGAGATATTCGTGAGCTCAAGTATATTGCCTATAGCATCACCATCATCAGTATAGCCTGCGTACAGATCTCCCTTGAATGTCGTTTCGTTAGAAAGGCTTACCTCGTTGCCTGAAGCAGCTCCGGAATCGGTTTTGCCTCCGCCCACATTTCCTGAAACAGTTACTTTATCCAACGTCACTTTATTGCCAGAAGCGCCTGTCGTTCCCCAACCGCCATAAACGTCCCCGCCAACTGTGCTGTTTGTTCCGGTTACAGAATTTGAGTTTGCTGTTCCTTCGTTGGCATAGCCGCCATAAAGGGAAATCGCAGCGGTGCTGTCTGACAGACTCACCGTATTGGAAGAAGCTTCAGCGCTGGCATAGCCGCCATACACTGTCGATGTTACAGAGCTGATTCCTGATATTGTTACAGTATTGGAATTGGCAGTGCCATGAGATGCAAACCCACCTGCAACGGGGTAGGCAAGAGACTGAATTTTGCTCCCTGAAAGTACCTCTAAGACATTATTGGAAGCAATGCCGTTCCAAGTGGAGCCACCGAAAACACCCGAAAAGACATCAACAATACTGTCTGTAAACGTCAACGTATTCCTTTGCGCGTTGCCATAATTCGTAAGACCTCCGGCGGCACTATCACCCACTTTGGTAGGGTCAGGGTCGCCGATGGAGCTGTGGAGTACGCTAACACTGTTATCAGAGGCTGAATCGTTTTCGGACGGATTATTATCGCATCGTCCTCCATATACGGCACGGCTAATCTTCGTTCCATCCAGTGTTACAGAATTGTTATGGGAGCCAGCTGTACCATCGCCGCCAATTATGTCTCCATAGACAATAGCGTTTGTGGCGGTAACAGAGCTGTTCGTAGCTGTTCCAATTGAAGCCAAACTACCGGACACGTAATATACGTTTGGAGACGTACCAATAGTTACGCCACTTTGTATTGTCGTTTGCCCGTTAGTCGCATTTCCTGCCTTTGCCCAGTTAGACGTAAAATAATCCTTTCCTGTCTTAGGTACTGCTTCAGATGCCACGGATGCATCAATAATGAGCTTGCCATCCTTAACCGTGCCACCTGCCTCTTCGCCTTTTTGATCGTAATGAACTTTGTTATCGTCAGGAATATCAGCAAAAGCCATCTCGCAAGGAACCAGTGTAAGCCAGGCTGCGGAGGCACATATTAGCCATGGCATGCTTTTCATTGCCCTGTTCATAAAACGCCCTTCATGTTTATCAGCGTTCAGGGATACCTTGTTCATACCGCTGAGTTTTCTAAAGCCTGCTTTCTTCTGATTTCGCATAGTGTTCCCCACTGATAAATTTGAAGAAGGTCGGGTACAGAGAGAATTGGTCTCTGGTAAAGTACGAGTTCCGGATTGTAGGAAAAAATAGTGTAATTCCTGAATATTTGGTGCTCTGAACTTTAAAAATATAGTCTAGGGGTTACCTATTAACCATCTTTAGGTTTTTTGTAAACAGGAATTACTATTAATTAGATAGCAACAGGAAATGAGATTTTGAAAAAGCAAATATGAATTTTTAAAAATTTCGTAAAAATAATTAGTCCGTTACTTATGAATTTTAGAAGACCAGTTTCGTTTATATTCAGACAAAATAAAAGAAATTTGTAAAAGCACTCAGCAATGCAAAAGAATGTTACGATACAACAAGGAAGTTTTTATAAGGGCATAAATTTTTTGTTTTGTTTTTTCAAGTCCCTATAATGTATTGGAGCTATTCCTTATGCTCGTTGTAGAATCAGCCATTGAAATTTTCTGAGGGAGCTGCACAGATTCTTTTTTCTGCCGAATAGAATAAAAATGTATTGAAAAAAACAGAACATGATCCAGCAGACATTCTTAGGGAGCAGACAAATTTTCCATTTCCAGGGTATCCCCAGCCCCTTATCTTTCAGAAGGTTCTCATGCCGGATCCAGAAAAAACGCATGCCCGCTCCGGATTCCGGAGCGGGCATGCGCTGAAAGGAGTTAAAGGGGACTCGGAAGGAAGGTTAGAAGTCGTACCTGACCTGGAGGTGCCCTGTCACACCCTCACGCTTCTCGCCAAAGTATCCCGTGGTGCCGAGAATGAAGGAGAAGTCGGAATCGGCAGCGGGTTTGAAGAACACGCCTGCTTCGGCAATGGCTGTATTACCCCTGAGATCAGTGGAAGGAACATCGTATCCGTAGATGCTGCCGGTGCTTTTGGCATCGAACTGGTGTTCCCATGCTGCGCCCAGGTACCAGCTGAAGGTTTCATCCTTCTTAAAGTTGAGACGGGCGCCGGTGCGCACGCGGCTCGAGTAGATGTCATCGAACTCAAACTGCTGGCCGCAGATCGTGCCGTCGTCTCCCCACAGGTGCCCCCAGAAGTATTTGGCATACACGTCAGCCGTCACATTGTCCGTCACATCCCACATATAGCCGAGGCCGCCGTGGGCGGTGAGGTAGGGGGCGCGGCCATCCCAGTCTGCCGTCTGTCCGTCAGCCTGAATATCATGGCTCTGCCAGTCGCCCATCATGAGACCGTAGCGGATGGAGCCCTCGGCGTACAGGCCCTTCAGAAGATCCCTGTTAAGGAAGACCTTCGCCAGGGCGCCGGCGCCGTAATAGTAGTCGTGCCCCTCGCTGTCTATGGACCTGCTGTCATCCGGCTCGTACTCGGAGTGGAAACGGCTGAGGCCGGTTTCAAAGAAGACGCCGGCGAGGTAGCCCACGGGACCTATTTTGCACTGGCGGGCTATGCCGGCCAGCATGTTGCCGTAGCTCATGTCAAAGGTCGTTCCGGCCTTGTAGGTTGAGTAGCCTCCGTTCACGGCTACGAAGGCCTTGGCGCCGCAGGGCTCACCCGGCAGGCACTGGCTTGCCTGGAGTGCGCGGTCAATGCCTTCGCCGGCTACAAAGTCAGCGCCTTCGTCCATGAGAGCCGCGCTGGCCTGGCGGGAAGCCGTGAACTCTTCTGTTTCGCTGTTGACCTCAACGGGAGCATCCTTCTTCCAGCGGGCGATGAGATCCTGTCCGTTCTTGATGAAGTAGTCCACCTCAAACGTCAGGAAGCCCTTCGTGAGCGTTTGGGATTTCGTCATGCCCGTCGAGCCGGTGGCGTTGTCCATGGTTCCGTCGTTGGCTACGGTCCCGGAGTAGGGGACGTAAGAGCCGTCGGGACCGATGGTGACCACCGTGTCGCCGTTCACGTAGAGGTTCGTGCCGGTGTAGCTTGACGAGGCCGTCGGAGTATGGATCAGAACGTATTCCTCAGCGATATCGCCTTCCTGGTTCCTGAGGTTCCCGATGAATACGTTGGTCATGGAACCCTTTCCGTCACCGATGACGGCGGACCGGGAGAGGTCCACGCTGGCCTTGTCTTCGACCACATCGTAGAAGTTCAGGTTCTGGAAGTTCTGCAGGCTGGCGGCGTCGATCTGGCCGTACACGTTGAAGGTGTTGCCGGTGAACACGTCGGAGGACGAACCGCCGCTTTTGCCGCCATAGATGTCGGATCCGGTGAAGCGGGCGCTGTCGTACAGGGTCACCGTGTTGTTTGTGGCCGTGCCGTCATCGTAGCCGCCGACCATTTCGGCGTTCACTGTGCCGCCCTTAACCGTGATCACGTTGCCTGTGGCGCTGCCGAGTGCCGTGTAGCCGCCGTACAGGTGATCGAGAATAGTACCGCCCTCAACGAGCACTTCGTTGCCGGCGGCGTCGCCTGAAAGCGTATAACCGGCTGTCACGCCCTTGCTGACTGTGCCGTCGACGTAAATGAAGTTGCCGCTGGTTTCGCCATTGCTGTTCCAGCCGCCGTAGACGCTGCCTCCGACCGTGCTGCCGCTTTCTATCCATACTTTGTTCTGGGAGGCGCTGCCCGGATTGCTGTCGTCATTGCCTTTGGCCATACCGCCGTAGACGTCGCCACCGACACTGCTGCTGCCGGAAACAGTGACGCTGTTCCCTGTCACATCGCCGATGCCAGAATCATAACCGCCGAATACTGAGCCGCTGACGGCCGTGCCTTCAGAAAGGCTGACGGTATTATTCAGGCTGTCACTGGTTCCGGAATCGGTGCCGGAGCTGTATTGAAAAGCGCCTCCGTAAACGCTGCCTCCAACTGTGCCAGCGGAGATGTCCACGTGGTTATCTTCAACACTGCCTGTTTGCGCGTCCAGGAGCCCGCCGTAGACATCGCCATCAACACTGCTGCCGGAAACAGAGGCGCTGTTTCCTGTCACATCGCCGATGCCAGAATCATAACCGCCGAATATTGAGCCGCTGACGACCGTGCCTTCAGAAAGGCTGACGGTATTATTCCTGATGTCGCTGTTTCCGGGATCTATGGCGAGGCTGTATTCAAAGGCGCCTCCGTAGACACTGCCTTCAACTGTGCCCGCGGAGATATTCACGGCGTTATTCTCAACAGTGCCTGTTGGCGCGTCCAGGAGCACACCACCGCCGACCACATCGTAACCGACGGAGGCATTGTTGAGATTCACGGTATTATATTGGACTGTCCCCAGGCCTTCCGTGATCACGCCGCCATAGAGCCCGCCTTCCACACGGCTGCCGGATGATACGGTTACTTCGTTGTAAAGCACATTCTGACTTGTCGAAGAGTCCCCCGCGGAATGGCCGCCAACGACATCATCACCGACACGGGCTCCTTCAGACAGCTTCACGGTATTATAAGAAGAATCGAGCGAGCCGTAGCCGCCATAGACCCTGCCCTGGATGGAGGCATTGGAACCGGACACCGTCACCTGGTTGTAACTGGATTCGCCGCTCCTTGTGTATCCCGCGTACACGCTGTTGCCGATACTGTATTCATTGACAGTGCTGTCACTAATCGTGCTGTCGATGATTGTCACGCTGCTGTTATTGGCTGTACCCGACTCGGTGTAACCGCCGTAAACGTCGTCTGTGATCGTGCTGTCCGTGATCGTCACAGTGCCGCTTGCATTTCCGCTCAGCGTATAACCTGCGCGGACGCTGCCCGGGGCGGTAATCCCGGATAGGGTCAGTGCATTGCCGGTGGCGTTACCATTTTCGGTATAGCCTGCGTAAAGATCACCCGTGAACGTCGTCCCATTGGAAAGGGTTACCGCATTATCCGAAGCGTCTCCGCTGTCAGTATAACCGCCGGATACGCTGCCCGTAACCTGAACATTATCCAGATCCACTGTGTTCGAGGAAGCGCCTGTGGTTCCATGGCCACCGTAAACCTTGCCATCGATAGTACTGACTGTTCCTTTTACTGTGCTGCCATTGGCAGCACCAGATTCCGTTTCAGCCCCATAAACATTACGCACATAGCTATTGGAGAGGGTCACATTGCCGCCAGCCTGTCCATTTTCTGTAAAGCTGCTATAAATATCTTGGGATTCCACGGAAATGTCGGTGAGCGTAAGGTTATTGTCTATAGCATCACCAAGCTGGGTATAGCCTGCGTACAACGTGTCTCTAAATGTTGTCCCACTAGATAGCACTACCTCGTTGCCTGAAGCAGTGCCTGAATCGGTTTTGCCTCCGGTCACTGTTCCTGAGACATTCACGTTATCCAGTTCTACTTTATTGTTAGAAGCGCCTGTCGTTCCCCAACCACCGTAAACAGCGAAAGAGATCGAGCTATCGGAGCCCTTAACTTTGTTGCCATCGGCATTTCCTTGGAGTGTGAATCCTCCATAAACACTCATGGCGTTGCTGCCATTCTCTAGGGTTACAATGTTATTAAGAACATCCCCTTTTTGGAAATAAAAATCACCGCCGCCAAGAATCATTGAAGCACTGCTGTTATTTAAATGTACCTCATTGGAATCAGCTTTACCTGAGGAAGTATATCCACCGCCGCAGAATCCTAAAACATTGCTGTTTGCTTCAAGAAACACTTTATTATTAATAGCATTACCATATAGTGTATAACCGCCTCTAACTTCATAAGCTGTACTAGCCGACATGAATACGCTATTGCTTACTGAGGCATCGTTTTCTCCAATATTATCCTGAGTCCTTCCGCCGATTAAGCTACGGTCAACTGTCGTACCTGTTACTGTCACGGTATTGCCAACTGAGCCTCCGGAGCCATCGCCACCAATTATGTCTCCGTAGATGGTAGCGTTTGTAGCAGAAACAGAGCTTAAATTGGCTGTACCATTAGGAGCATAGCTGCCAACGGCGTACCATACATGAGCTGTGGAACTCTGTCCGATTATCGCGCCATCGGGCAGCGTCGTCTGACCATCAACAGCGTTGCCAGCAGCAGCCCAGTTGGCAATGACATACCAGACCGCTGTGGTATCAACGCTGGAGACGGAGAGCCTGCCGCCCGAGATGGTCGCTCCTGCTGTTTCTCCTTTTATGTCGTACTTGGTATTTGTGTTATCAAGCGGTGGGTTGGGGTCCTCGGCAAAGGCCAGGCCGCAGGGGAACAGGGCAAGCCAGGCTGCGGAGGCGCTGATAAGCCATGGCGTGTGCTTTACTGCCTTGCGCAAAAGATGCCTGTTTTCCAGATATCCGGTCGATTTCTCGTTTTCAAACTTAAAGAGATTTTTTCTCCTATTGCGTCTTTCGAATCTTGTTTTTTCCTGATTTTGCATAACATAAACCCTAAATAAACTTGAGAACTGGCCTGATGATGAGGATCGGCCAAAAAGAAACACCAGGTTCGTCCAGTAGATGGAAATATGTGTATTTCCTGCTACTTAACAACCTTGGGCAGCCAAAATCACAGTTACAAGCTTGGGTATTACCATATTTTTGGGGATAGTAAACAGGAAACATTCTCAATTAAGTAAACGAAAATCCAACCCGTGGAAAAAGGGAAAAGTCTCTTTTTTCAGATAGATGAATGGAGAACACGAAGATTTATTCCGAATTTTGGAATAGCGATGCAATTTATTTCAATATAATAAAAAATATTTTTACTCGATCGAAATTAAAAAATTATATAATTATATAATACTATTATACAATTAAAAACAATTATGTTTTTACGCAAGTATCCAAAAATAAGAATTTATTTTTAGGTTTTATTTTATCAGTAACACTGATTTTACGGATTTTTTTTTGCGCTTTTTTAAAAATTTTTTCGTAATATTCCATACTAGATATTACAATTTTGTTCTAAATAATCTTTATATGCATGTATAAAAAATATTTATAAAGATAAAAGGCTATGAAGTAATAGTGCTCAAGATTGAGAGGACAGTGGGGGAAAACGTCGTGTTTTCTATATACAAAACACGACAGGAGAAGGGATGCAGGAGGGCAGGAAAACGCTCTGAGGGGACAAAAAAGGAGGGGGGCGTGTGCAATTTCTTCGCACACACAATGGAGAAATAGTGAAAGGGCAGGGGGCTTTAATGTGTGGAAAGGGTCGGCAGCCAGGAGTTTTCAGACCATGAACGTCGTCTGGTCTGAGCGATTTTGCACGGGGAAAGCGTGTGGATACCGTTTCATGGACACATGTCGGGGAGGGGCTTCAGCATCGCAATGTCATCAGATGGCTGTCAGCCTTACCGGGCGGTACACAGTGGCGCGGTACCGTGCCGGCCCAGCGGGAGCCAAAGGCGGGGCGCTGCGAAGGCTGCGGCCTGCAACGGAGCCGCAGCTTATCGTGGTATCGGAATCCGGAAATCCGCACGGACTCCCCCTGGTGATTTTGCTGCGGCAGCGAACAGGGGCGGGCAGGGGAATCAGGAGAGGAAAGAGAGAGGAGGGAAGCATGGGGAGAGAAATGTGTTTATTATAAAAAACAGTAAACGAGTTAAAATAAGCATAAAATGCCATCTGACGGAATAAACAGAAGAACATTGCTCCGAGGTCCGTTCCGTCAGCTCTCAGTCACGGGACAGTTTCCGGAACAATGGAAGGACGGCCGGGATTAGGCGGATAGGTGGCCTGGCCCTTCCAGTCGGAAGGGATCAGGATTTCCGGAAACCGGATTCAGGGCTATGCCGCAGCAGTTCGATTTCTTCCGGAGTCAGTTCGCGGACAGCACCGGCAGCGAGATTACCGAGCCTGAGAGGGCCTTCGGAGATCCGGCGCAGCCTGAGGATGGTGAGGCCCACATCACGGCACATGCGGCGAATCTGCCTGTTGAGGCCCTGATGGAGCGTGAAGGTGAGGGCGGTATTGCCACGGGGCGTGGAGCCGGCAGTGATTTTCACAGGAGCCGTTCTGTCTCCTTCGGCGAGCACCATTCCGCGCCGCATGATATCGAGCGCTTCCTCTGGAGCCTTCCCGCGAACAAGAACTTCATAAGTCTTCCCCCGGCTGCAGCTCGGATGCATAAGCTGCTGGGCGAGGGGGCCGTCGTTGGTCAGAATGAGGAGTCCTTCAGAAAAATAGTCCAGGCGGCCGACAGGGTAGAGGCGCAGACCGCGAAACTTCTTCGGGACAAAATCAAGGACGGTTTCGCGTCCCTGGGGATCAGAGGCAGTGGAGACCACCTGCACGGGCTTGTTCAGCATAAGATAGACATGCTCCTGAGCGTGCCCGAGAGGTTTGCCGTCCACCGTAACAGAGTCGTGGGGGCTGACGCGCATGCCGGCTTCGGTAGGGGCGCCATTGACGCGGACACGTCCCTGGGCGATGAGTTCATCCGCTTTGCGGCGGGAGCAGATGCCGGACTGGGCAATAACCTTATTGAGACGGAGAGTTTCTTCCATATAGTCGCTGCCTCCATATCCCCATATGGTGGACAATGAAGCAGACTCCGTCAAGGTGTCAGAGAGTGCTGAGCCCCCTCTTTGTATATTTAAAGTTTACATAATTACCATTATGGGACATTTAAATATACCACTCTTATCCTTATTATATAGACAAAAAGCTGATCTGCCTCAAGATTCCATGACGCCGCTGTCGCCGTTTCCCATGTGGAATTTTTTATTTTTCCATATGAAGGATGCGTTCTTTTTTCTCCTGATGTGCAGGAGATGTCCCCGGACATCCAGCCGCATTGCATACACCTCCCATCTCGAGGGATGGACATCCCTGCGGAAGTTCTTTTCCGCATCCGCACCCCCTGCCCTTGTAAGGTTCTCCTCCTCTCTCCCCTTTCCTTCTCCTGGAGAAACTCCGTTTTGGGTTATAACCCAACAAAAGTTTGATGCGTCAGCCCTGCCCGACAGCGTGAAATCTCTTGAAAAAGAGTAACTAATTCTGTAAATTACGACAGTTGGCAATGGCCAACATAAACAAAAAGGAGGTGTCCTATGGCTGAATCCGACAGCAGAGAAATTGCCGCTTTAATTGCCAAAGAATGCAAAAAAAAGGCATCTCCTATAATAATACAAAAATTCAGAAACTTCTTTATTGCTGTTATGGGGTTATGCTCGCGTGGAAAAATGCCCGTATTTGCGATGAATACCCCCGCTTATGGCCGTACGGCCCTGTATTCCCTAAAGTGTTCAACTATATCCATAAATATGGAGATATCGCTAACTTTTCTACAGACATCAGCAAAGTTTCAACTCCTGAAAATAAAGAAGTGATAGAAAGTGTTTTGAATGCTTTTGGGAAATATGATGCAACGTCTCTGTCCTCATGGTCCCATACTGAAGGTTCTCCATGGGATAGAGCAAAACAGGAAAACGCGAATTGGAATAGTTTCATCCCAGATGAATACATAAAAGACTACTTCCAGAAAAAGGTCTTAAAAAATGCCTGATGACCAGCCAATTCTTGAGTTGGAAACAGCTGGGCTTATTCCCGATTCCAATGGGGATAACCACGGAAAAGACCCAGATGAAGAAGGCGCAATACTAATAAAAAAACTTGAACAGAGAGAAAAACGTTTTGTTTATTCAGAGCGCCTAATTATATTAGGTTCTCTTGTCGTTCTCTGTCTCGCCATCCTCATTGTTTATGTTCTGCATCTCATACTGCCGACAAGTTGGCGCTGGCTCACAGAGGTAGAAGTCGACACGATAAAGAACATCTCTCTCAGCCTTTGGTGGTCTGATAGGGACATTGGCCACAAATTATTTTTTGAAAAAATGAAAATTATCTTTTAAGGCTGGAGACTCGGTAGCCTCCAGCCTTAAACTGACTAAGCGGCAGTTGAACGTTTCTGACAGCCCGGAGTTCGCCCGGTTCCAGGGCTTTCAACATGTGTACGCCCTTGTGGGGCAGAGCGCTCTCTGAGCTGTTAGAAACTTGCTTGGGAAATACTTTGCGGGGCATGACTTTGAACTATTTTGAAGCAGCGGACGCAATTCTTCTGACAAGCGAGTGTTCATTAGCCTTTAGATCGCTTATTACACCCCTTTCCTTCTCCCTGAGGAACCCTATGTAATTTCCTTTGGATGAATTTTTCTCATACAGTCCGATTGTAATAAAGATTTCCCCTTTCATCCTGTCTGCCTTTCCCCAGGATCACTGTCAGCTATCGTATACCACTAAAGAACGTTTTATTTATTTGCTATCCTCAAAAAATATTTTTTTAATAAATATGACAGCAGATTGCTGCGGGTTCCCTAGATAAGCCGGATTGGCTTGTGGCGATATTTTTTATTCTTAAAAAAACACATTCTGATAAATTTTATATTTATTAATTTTGCCACGTGTGCTAGACAATATGAAACCTGTGGGATGGAGAAGAGTCCACTCTCCCGGCCTGACTGGCCGAAAGTATCCCCCCTGTTACGGCGTCCGCGTCAGGCGGCGCCAAGTCTCGCTGACATGAAGCAGAGCCTTCCCAGTCTCTGCTTCAGGAGAAAAAGAAGATGAGCAACGCTGCGAAGAGATGTCCGGCTGTCCGTTTCTGTCGTGTCGATCTTAGCTTTGGAACGGGTGATTCTAATCTGTGTGTCTGCGGTCTGCCTTATATTTCCGTAAATCTTTCCTTCTTTCTCTCCGAAAAGTCTCTCTGCGCCGTCTTCTCCTGTGGCGCCATGAAGCCTTCATTCCCCCCGCCAGGGCCGCCCGGTGCTGTAACCGGCCAGTGGCCCTCTCAGTCTGTCTGTCCGACAGGCAGGGATAGGAATAACACGTCTTCGGCAGAGCTGTTCCCTGTTGTGGTCTCCTCTCCGGTGTCCACTGGCTTTGCAGACAGGGCCAATATTCCGTCTTGCTGGCATGAAGGCAACAGCAAAATATGCGTTGCCGATGCCGGACGCAGCGTGTTGGCCGTGTGTGTGGAGTCAGCCCAGAAGGTCGTGTCTGCCCTCTTCTCCCGGGAACGGTCGTCTTTTCGTCTGGCGGACAGATAGGCAAAAAACTAAGGCTTATCCCTCTCTTTTGTCAGGCCAGCAGAGAGCCCGTGCGTACTTTTCTACCGGGTTCTCAAAAACAGGCCTGTCTGAATCGGGAAAATGTGACGTCTCCACCTTTTCCGTACCTTCCTCTGCCAGCCTTCAGGTGGCATGGGGCCAGATTCGGTGGAAGAATCCGGCGGAGTCTCCTGGCCGCGGCCGTGATTGATCAGGAGAAAGGCTATTTTCAGAATATGGCTGCAAAGCGTACGCCTTTTGATTCTACGTACAAAAGTTTGTTTAAAGATCCTGAGATGGTCGCCAGCCTGTTGCGTGAGTTAGTTGATCTGGATTTAGCGGAGGAACTTGATTTCTCCACTCTCAAACAACTCTCGAGCAACTACGTGACAGACGATCTGAGGCAGCGGTTTAACGACATGGTATGGAGTGTACAGTGGAAAAACAGTGCCGAGTATGTGATAATTATGATGGAATTCCAGAGCACGGTCGACCCATCGATGGCCATGCGTACAGAGGAGTACGTCATTCTTCTTTTGCGTGATCTGACGAAACAGGGGGCTATCAATCCCAGAATTGGTGTGCCTCCGGTATTGCCCATTGTGATATATACGGGGGAAGACAAATGGACAGCGGCAAGAGAGGTCTCTGAGCTTATAGCGCCGCAGCCCTTGGCGGCAAAGCGGCTGCTTGCCTATCTGCGTCATCGACGTTATTTTTTAATCGATACGAAGCAATTAACGGCTGGTAATACCCGGAAGTATTCGGGGTTGGCCGCAAAATTTTTTATCGCGGAGCATGCGGCTCCGGATGAATTTGCGCCTTTATTGCAGGATCTTATTTCCACAATAAAAGGCTCCCGGCATGCCGAACTGCGCCGTATTCTTTTGCAATGGTTCAGGTATATTATCCTGCCGAAAGCGGGAATCAGCATAGATTTTTCTGAAAATACGACTTTGGAAGGAGCTGTTGCCATGTATGCGGAAGCTTTTAACTCTTGGAAGGAAAAATTCAGGGCCGAGTGCGTGGCTATAGGCTGGGCTAAGGGCGAAGCTAAGGGCCGGGCTGAGGGCAGGGCTGAAGGCCGGGCTGAAGGCAAAGCTGAACTCATTGGAAAGTGGCAGCAAGCCGTACTGGAGATTTTGGAATGTCATTTTGCGCCTCTGCCGCCCACTGCCGCTGAGAACATAAAAAAAGTATCTGATCCCGAGGAGCTTCAGAACCTGCTGGTTTCGCTCTGGAAGGTCAAAACGCTCCAGGAAGCACTGGCTGAAATAAAGAGGCACGCTGTCTAACCATCCTTTCCCAGCCGGTGCGTGTATGGTTTTTGCAGGGCGGAGGCTGGCTACAGGCCTCCGCCTTTATCCGAGCATGCCTGTTTCAGGTAACCACAGGGAGAGGAGTCTGCGTAAGGCTCTGGCATACTGGTCTGCGCCGCCTTTCAGCAACGGCTCAGGTGTATTGTCCCGCCGAAAGTGGGAATCAGCATAGATTTTTCTGAAAATACGACTTTGGAAGGAGCTGCTACATGAGTTCAGAAGCTTTTGAGCGATGGAAGGAACAGTTCAGGGCCGAGTGCATAGCCGAGGGCGTAGCCGAGTTCAGAGCTGAGCGCGAAGCTGAGGGCAGAGCTAGAATCATTGGAAAGTGGCAGAAAGCCATACTGGACGCTTTGGAATGTCATTTTGCGCCTTTGCCGCCCTCTGCCGCTGAGGACATAAAAAAAGTATCTGCTCCCGAAGAGCTTAAGGACCTGACGATTTCGCTCTGGAAGGTCAAAACGCTCCAGGAAGCGCTGGATGAAATAAAGAGGCACGCTGTCTAACCGCCCTTTCCCAGGCTGGTACAGGCCTCCGCCTTTATACGTGCATGACGCTGTCTGCCGTTATCCTGGGCGCAGGAGGCGGGACCGATTATGAGCAAGGGAGAAACGTTTTCTTCCTCCACCCGGAGCCGGACAACCCGGAGCACTTTTTCACCAGCGTATGAAGACGCGTTTTGCTCTCCGGTTTATGAAGGGACAGATTTGGTCTGCCCCGGGCGGCCTGGGCCGGCTTTTTCCCTCCGCCCCGGGCCGCAGCGGAAAAGAAAACGGCAAGCTCAGCTGGAAACAGTGCGGGGCTCACCGGGAAGCAGGAGTTATTTGTAGCGCATTGTCAGGGGACCGCCATCCGTAACAATGGTGATCTCGCTGATTCTGGTGCCTTCGGGTAACGTGAAAAGCAGGCTGGATTTCGGGGGCATGCGGCAGGGGATGGTAACGTTGGTGCATTTCGCGGAGATATCCTGGCCGCCATTCATGGTAACGCGGCGTACAATGACGTCTGAAGTACCAGTTGAGGTGAGCGTCAGGACGACAGAGCTGCTGGTTCCATAGTTCTGGGGACCGCTGTTGGTCCAGCCCGCCTTGAAGGAAACGTCCATGTCCGCCCATGAGATCTGGGGCGCGGCCTGAAGGACAGCCATTGCCAGAAAGATCAGCAGAAAAAGTTTTTTCAGCATAAGCATCCTCTTCACGGAAAAAGCCCGGCACAGGTCCGGGAAAGAACCCGTTTCCCGGTGTTGTGACCCTGTCCCCGGCGGGCTTTTTGTACAGTGTTTCGCCCGCCCCTTCAAGAAAAGGCGCTCCGGTTTCCCTCTGCCCTGGAAGCCTTCTCATATCCGGTGCCGAAGCCCCGCCCTCTTCCGGTGTGCACAGGTACCCGGTCACTCTGAGGTGTTCTGCCGGCCCTCCCCCGCCTGTCCCTTTACCGCCAGACTCCTTTCTCCCCCCTTCTGCGTTTTTCAAATTTGTTTCAAAGAGGCTTTTTGGGACATTTTTATCTCATTATGGCGGCCGTTTTCTGCCTGACAGGCATTTTCTGTGGAAAAACGGGAAGTTCCGGCTGAAATTTATAGTGAAATACTCTGATTTTTGCCGTATCTGCGGCGTCTGATGAAACAAAAACGAACCATTGATACGTTTTTGTTATTCTGCTTTTTCCGGGCTTTAGATAAATATTATGTATTTTCAGTATGTTAAATCTGTATGTCGAATGGCATGGCTCTTGCTTCCTCCATAAAGCAAAAGGAGGATTTCAGGATGTTCGCTTCGAAACTTTTCAGAAAGGCTGCCATAGCCGGTCTCGCCGCCGCGCTCTTCTGCGCTCCGGCCCAGTCGTTTGCCAAGGAAACCGTCAAAGTGGGCTTCATCGGCCCCCTGACCGGCGGTCTTTCCTCTCTGGGCGTGGGCGGCCGCAATTCGGCTGAGCTCGCCGTTCAGGAAGCCAATGAGGATCCCAATACCAAATTCCTGTACGAGATGACGGCCTATGACGACGAGTGCAAACCCAACGTCGGCATCCAGGTAGCCACCAAGGCCGCTTCCGACAGAAAGATGGTGGGCGCCGTTACGCATTACTGTTCCGCCGTGGCTCTTGGCACTGTGGGCATCTACCACCGCTTTAAGATGCCGGCCATTGTATGGGGCGCCGTGCAGCCGGATATCACCTACGGCAATGACTACAAGGAAATCTTCCGTACGCCCGGCACCATGATCAACCAGAACGAGCAGGCCGCCAAATTCATGTATGACAAAGGCTACAGGAATATCGCCATCATTCATGACATCACGGACTACGGCAAGAGCCATGCTGAGTACTTTACGAAGTTCTTCGAGAAGCTCGGCGGCAAGATTGTCGGCTCCTTCGGCGTGAACTCCGACCAGCAGGACTTCACTGCCGAGCTCACCAAGGTAAAGGCCCTGAATCCTGATGTGCTCTACCTCGGCGGCCTTGTTCCCGTAGGCGTGCGTGTCCGCTCCCAGATGGCCAAGCTCGGAATGACCTGCCAGTTTGAAGGCTGCTCCGGCATCAAGTCCGACGCCTTTATTTCCGGTGTTGGTGCTGATGTGGCTGAGGGCACGATGAGCTTCATCGAGGGCACTCCCATTGAAAAGCTGGCCGGTGGCTCGAAGTTCATCACGAGCTACCAGAAGCATAACTTCAAGGAACCCGCCGAAGCCTACGGCCCCTTCGCCTATGTGGCCATGCAGCAGCTCATCGAGGCTGTTGAGCACGTGGGACCCGACCGCGTGAAGGTTGCGCAGTATCTCTCCGGCATCAAGGGCGCGGATACGCTCGTCGGCAAGGTCACCTATGACGATCACGGCCAGAACATCGAACCCGCCGTGAGCCCCTTCGTGGTCCAGGACGGCAAGTGGGTCTACTGGCCTGAAAGCGAATACGCTTCCGGCAAGCGTCATCTGAAGAGCCCCGTTTCAAAGTAAATTCCTCTGAACCAAAACGTCACACTCTCTTCTGGGAAGCCCCTCGCTCCTGCGGGAGTGAGGGGCAATTTTCTGCAGACCGCCCACGCGGGAGAAGGAAATTTTAAGGAATTTTTATGGATACATCCCTGATAGCCCAGTTCATTATCAACGGGCTCATGCTGGGCATGATGTACGCGCTTGTGGCCGTGGGCTTCACCCTCTTCTTCGGTGTGCTCAACGTCATCGTGTTCTCACACGGTGACACGGTCATGCTCGGCGCGTTCACGGGCCTTGCGACATACGCATATCTGTCGGCCACGTACCCGACCATGAGCGCAGCCCTTGCGCTCGCGATAGTTCTGGCCGTTGCCATCGGAGCCATGGCCCTGTTCGGGGTGATCCTCGGACGTACGCTCATCATGCGCCTGCGCAGGGCGCCGGCCCTGAACACGCTTCTCGCCACCATGATGCTCGGCACCGTGATGCGTGAATCCATCCGGCTCTTTTACCCGAACGGCTCCAACCCGCAGCCGTTCCCCCATCTGCTCCCCGATACCAGCCTCGCCCTCGGCGCCCTCAGCCTCAGGCTCGATAATGTCATTCTTTTTCTCGCCGGCGCCGCGGCCATCATCATTGTGCATCTCGTGATTTCCCGCACGCGTATCGGCATGGCCATACGCGCCGTGAGCCAGGACGAGGAGGCTGCCCAGCTCATGGGCGTCAACCTCACGCTTGTTCTTGTCACGGCCTTTGCGCTCGGTAACGGCGTCGGCGCCCTGGCCGGCGTCATGAACGGAATCTACTACAGCGAAATCAACTTCGGCGTGGGCCTCATGCTCGGCGCCATCGGCTTCAGCGCCGCCGTCATAGGCGGTCTTGGCAATATTTACGGCGCCATCATCGGCGGCTTCCTCTTCGCTTTCCTGCAGACCATCGGCGCGGTCGCCCTGCCCTTCGGCAGCGCGTACAAGGACGTCTTCGCCTTCGGCGTCGTCATCGCCCTGATAGCCTGGAAGCCGACCGGACTGCTTGCCGAGAAGGTCAGCAGGAGGGTTTAGCAATGGCCAGAGTGAAATGGATTTCCGGGCTTCCTGCCCCTCTCGTGTGTGTCGTTTCCGCCCTCGCCGTCTCCGCCTATCTCATCTGTCTCCTGAAAGCCGAGGCGCAGGTGTCCATCGCCGCGGCCATAGCCGGAGGCGTGGCTGCTGTTGCCCTGCTCAAAATCGCCGGCGTCCTTGATCCTGTGCTTGAATGCGTGCACAGGGCCGGGCGCCTCTGGGCCGGCCTCATGCTGGCCATGGCCGTTTTTCTCGTCCTTTTCTTCCATGACGACCATTACGTGCTTTTCCTCCTTGGCACCGTGTTCATCTATTCCACGGCCGTGCTCGGTATCAATGTCCAGCTCGGCTACACGGGACTCATCAACTTCGCTGGCGCCTCTTTCTTCGGCGTGGGCGGCTATACCGCGGCCCTGCTTATGACGGATACCGGCCTCACCCCCGTCCTGGCTATCCTGGCCGGCGGCATCTCCGCGAGCCTTGTGGGCTGCATTCTGCTCCTCCCCGTGCTGCGCACCTCCGGCAACTACGCAGCCCTGGTGACCATGGCCTTTGCCCTGCTCTTTAAGGTTTTCCTTGAAGTCTGCCCGTGGTTCGGCGGCCCGCAGGGCGTGCCTGTGGATCCGTTCAGTCTTTTCGGCTTCTCCTTTGCGGAAGAGCCGAAACTCTTCGGCATGGAGTGCTCTTTTTACCTGAGCTATGACTTCCTCGCCATTGTCCTGCTTGTGGCCGTTTTCGCCTTCACCACGCTCCTTGAGCGCTCCTGGCTCGGGCTTTCCCTTGACGCCGTGCGCGAGGACGAGACCGCGTCAGCCTGTTTCGGCATCAGCATTGCCCGCTGGAAAATCTGGGCCTTCACTGTCGGCAATTTCATCTGCGGCATAGCCGGCGCCTACTACGCCATGATGCTGGCGTACATCAGCCCGGCGAACTTCGCGTTCTCTGACTCGCTGCTCTTCCTGTCCATCCTGCTTCTCGGCGGCCTTGGCAGCCGCTGGGGCGTCATCCTGGCCGCGGCCTTCATGGTCATGCTCCCCGAGAAGTTCCAGGTTATTCAGGAATACCGCTATCTTATCTACTCGGCCATCGTCCTGCTCATGATTCTCTATCGTCCGGCAGGACTCCTGCCCCGCAGGCCGCGTACATACACAGGGAGGGCGTAATGGCACATCTGCTTGAATGCACGGATCTCACCATGCGCTTCGGCGGTCTCGTGGCCCTGAACGCGCTGGAGATGCACGTCGACGCCGGCGAGACCGTGGGGCTTGTCGGTCCCAACGGCTCCGGCAAGACAACCTTCTTTAACGTGGTGACAGGCATTTACCGCGCGAGCGCGGGCCGCGTCGTGGTGGACGGCCGCGACATCACCGGCGCCTCTCCGCAGGAAGTGTGCCGGGCGGGTGTCACCCGCACCTTCCAGCGCTCCAGGCTCTGTCCCGATCTCACCGTCTTCGACAACATCATGGTCGGCAACCATACGCGCCTCAGCCTCGGTTTCATGCACAACATCTTCCGGAGAAAGGCCTTTCTCGCCGAGTACGGCGCCTGCCGTGAAGAGGCGGCGGAAAAGCTCGAAGCCCTGAACCCCGGCCTCGGAAAGAAACTTGATCATCCCGTTTCCGAGCTCAGCATGCTCGACAGGCGGCGTGTGGAAATCGTGCGCGCCCTCATGCCGAAACCCCGGCTTCTGCTTCTTGACGAGCCGAGCGCGGGCATGACCCTTGATGAGACCCAGAGTCTCATGGATGAAATCATCAGCATGAATACGGGAGATGACAGGCCCGCCATCATCCTCATTGAGCACGAGATGAACGTTATCCACCGCGTGTGCCAGCGCGTCGTCGTCCTGAACTTCGGCTCGAAGCTCTGCGAAGGCACCTACGACGAGGTGACGAAGGATCCCACTGTCGCCGAGGCGTATCTCGGACGGGAAGTCACGGAGGACGAATAATGGCCACTTTCAAACCGCTCATTGCGGACAGTCTGTGCGTTGCCTACGGCAAAGCCGACGTGCTCAACAGCGTGCACGTGGAAATCAATCCCGGCGAGATCACCTGTCTGCTCGGCTCCAACGGCGCGGGCAAGACCACGTTCATCAGGGCCCTCACCGGCCTCACGAAGCCCCACGCAGGCACCATCCAGTTTGACGGCCTTGAAATCACGGGGCTGCCCCCGCACCGCATCGTGTCCATGGGTATCTCCTGCATCCCCGAGGGACGCCGCGTCTTCCCTGCCATGAACGTGGAGGAAAACCTGCTCATGGGAGCCTATCAGGAGCGGGACAGAAACCGCATCAGGGAGCGCCTCGCGCGCGTGTACGATCTCTTCCCCCGCCTGAAGGAGCGCCGCACCCAGGCAGCGGGCACCATGTCCGGCGGCGAGCAGGCCATGGTCTCCATCGGCCGCGGCCTCATGAACGAGCCGAAGCTTCTCATCATTGACGAGCCCTCCCTCGGTCTTTCGCCGGCCCTGGTCTCCGAGAACTTCCGCGTCATCCGCGACATCTGCCGTGCCGGCACGGCCGTCTTCCTTGTGGAGCAGAACGTGCGCCAGACCCTGGCCATAGCCCAGCGCGGCTACGTCCTGGCCCAGGGGCGCATCGTGGCCTCAGGAACGGCTGAGGAACTGCGCGGGAACGAAGACGTGCGCAAGGCCTATTTCGGCTGAGCCGCGGCGTTTCCGGGTCTCCTGTTTTTCTTCATACCGGGTTTATTGGCGCCCCGCCACGCGGCGGTCCGCGCCGGGAGAATACAACATGCAAAGGACAGACGATCCCATAGCGCTTGCCCAGAAACTCGTCCGCTGCAACACCATCTCCGGCGGCGACGAAAGGGCAGCCCTTGATATCCTGGCCCCTCTTCTTGAGGAGGCAGGTTTCAGCGTTACTTTCGATTTCTATGATCCCGCCAATCCGAAGCGGTGCAGTCTCTCTGCCCGCATCGGGGAAGGGCCTTCGATCCTTCTCTGCGGCCATATTGATACCGTGCCTCTGGGCGCGGCCCCCTGGGATTTTGATCCCCTGAAAGGCGAAATTTCGGACGGGAAGCTCCTGGGCCGCGGCGCTTCGGACATGAAGAGCGGCGCCGCAGCCCTGACTCTGGCAGCCTGCGCTGAAGGCCGTCTGGCGGCCAAAGCGGGCAAATCCGTGACCGTGCAGATTTACGGCGGCGAGGAGACGGGCTGCGAGGGATCCTTCCACATGGCGGGGAATAAAACCTTCATGAAAAACGTGAAGGCTGCCATCGTGGGCGAACCATCGGGCGCCCTGCCCCTCTGCGGCCACAAGGGCACGCTCTGGATGAAGGCTGTCTCGAAGGGCGTCACGGCCCATGGATCCATGCCTGAAAAGGGCGTCAACGCGCTCGACAGACTCATCCGTTTCGGATCGCGCATGCTGGAGAGCTTCAGGCTCGAAGGTGAGCATCCCGTGCTCGGCCATGGAACCTGGATTTTTTCCACCATGAAGGCCGGCCTCAATATCAATTCCGTCCCGGACAGCGCAGCCCTTACCCTCGATATCCGCACCATTCCGGGCCAGGACAACGCTGAAATCAGGGATCGCGTCATTGCTCTTGCGGAGGGTGAGGCGGAATTCGGGACGCTCCTTGATATTCCGCCTGTGTGGACGGATCCGGACAAAGGCTGGCTCTCCCACGCCTTTGACGTGCTGACTCCCTTCCTTGGCGGCCGTCCGGGACCCATGAGCGTGGCCTTCTTTACGGACGCGGCAGCCCTGCGCTCCGTCATGCCGGATCTGCCCGTGCTCATCCTCGGTCCCGGCCCCTCTTCCGAGGCCCATCAGACCAACGAGTTCTGCCCCACGGATCAGATTACCGCCTGCTATTCCATGTACCGGGCCCTCCTGAACGACTGGGCAAAGGGGTAATCCTATGACAGACGACTTGCCTCCGCGGCTCACGACAGATCTCTTCCGGACAGCCTCAGGCGCGCGCCTGCAGGAAATCTACCGCACCCTCTTCCACCGCATAGCGGAGCGGGGAGGACGAGCTCCACGTCTTCACGGATGGAGGATTCAGTCCGCGCCGCGTGCTTGACGTGCTTGACGACCTGGAACACCACTGGCCTGATCCCCGCGTGCGTCCTCCGCTCTTCGGCGTGCCAGTCGGCGTCAAGGATCTCTACCGCACGGCCGGCTACGCCATCCACGCGGGATCCCTGCTCCCCGCGAGCTGCTTCCGCGGCCCGGAGGCCGATATTGTCACGGCGCTGAAAAAGCTCGGCTGCGTGGTCATGGGCATCACCCAGAGCTCGGAGTTTGCCGGAGCGGCTCCTGCCTCCACCTGTAATCCGTTGAATCCCGGACATACGCCGGGCGGATCCAGCAGCGGATCGGCAGCCGGTGTGGCTGCCGGCTACTTCCCCCTGGCCCTCGGCACGCAGACAAAGGGGTCCGTGGTGCGCCCAGCCTCCTACTGCGGCGTCATCGGCGTGAAACCCGGCCGGGGCACTCTCTCCACGGCCGGAATCGTGCCTTTCTCCGAATCCGTGGATCAGCCGGGTTTCTTCTGCAGCAGCATGTCCGATGCCGCTCTCGTGCTCGACGCACTGGTCGTCCCTGACAGCGCGAGACCCGGCGTGCCCCGCTTCTGGAGCCTCGCCGTGCCGCGGGGCCCCTACCTTGAGGAGGCGGATCCGGTCTGCCTGAAGCTTTTTGAGGCCGTGTGCCGGAAGCTTTCGGAAAGCGAGGCTCTCCTCATCCGGGACTGCGATGTCCTGCCAGACTGGCCGTCCATCCGGGAAATTCATGAAAGACTGACCTCCGCGGAACTCGCGGCCACGCATGACAGGCTCTGGAAGAAGTTCGGCTGCCTCGTAAGGCAGCCCACCAGGGACTGCGTGGCCCGCGGCCGCGAATACGGGCAGCAGGCCATTCTCAGGGGCTGCAGTTCGGCCGAGTCCCTGCGCGCCAGGCTCGCCCAGTACATGGAGGAAAATCATATTGACGCCTTCATCGCGCCTGCCGCTACGGGACCGGCTCCGGCCGGACTCGACAGCACTGGCGATCCCGTCATGAACGTGCCCTGGACGCACGCCGGCCTCCCCGTTCTCTGTCTGCCCATGGGCTCCGTGTCGCCTGACGGCACCTTTACCGTAGGCCGCTCCGCCATGGGAGCGGACAGTCTTCCGGTGGGGCTGCAGATAGTCGGACGTCCGGGTTCCGAACTCACCCTTCCAGTACTCGGGCATCTCGCCGGGCTTCTCCTCGGATAAGTTTACAGGTGCACTGCCGTTTCAGGCCCCCGCCAGGCACAGTCCCGGCGGGGGTCTGCGTCTTTCTGGGGGCTGACCTTTCCGTTTGCGTTCGTTTCCCGTTGCCGCTATACGCCTGCGCGGAGGGAAAACATTCGTGAAGAAAACTCTTTTTACGGTGCAGGAACTGGCCCTGTGCGGCGTGACCATGATCTGGGGCGGCACCTTTCTGATTATCCGTCTGGCCATGCAGGAATGCGGACCGTTCTGGTTCGTGTGCCTGCGCTTCGGAGCTGCCTCTCTTGCTCTTGCCCTTGTGAGCCTGCCCGTCCTGAAGCGGTTTACCCGCAGGGAGATTTGGGGCGGCATCGTCATCGGCGTCACCGTCTACGTGGAATACAGCCTGCAGACGGCCGGCCTCGCCTATATCGAGGCCTCGCGATCGGCCTTCATCACGGCCTTTTATGTTCCCCTCGTGCCTCTCTTCGAGTGGCTTATCATGCGCCGCAGGCCCGGCCGCATGGCCCTCATCGGGCTGGCGCTCGCCTTTCCCGGCGTCATCCTGCTCTCGGGCATGGATGTCTCCGGAGGCATCGGCAGGGGAGAGCTCCTCACCATCGGCTGCGCCATCGTTTACGCCCTGGAAATCATTGTCATCGCCATGATCGTGCCGGGCACCGACCCCCGCCGCGTCACGCTTGTCGAACTGGTGGTAACCGCCCTTCTCGCGGGTGCCAGCATGCCCCTGAATGGCGAGAGCGTCTCCCTCTCTCCCTATGTGCTCGCCGCGGGCATCGGCCTCGGCGTGTGCACGGCTCTCATCCAGAGCGTCATCGCCTGGGCGCAGAAAAGCGTGCCGCCCACCAAGGCCACACTGATTTACACGGGCGAACCCGTCTGGGGCGGTGTGATTGGCTGCCTCTATGGCGAAAGGCTCACCCTCTCCTCCCTCGCTGGCTGCGCGCTCGTGCTGGCCGGCATCCTGATCAGCGAAAGGCCGGAGAAGAAGGCCGGACAGCCGGCGGAAAAGGCGGAATGACGCAGACGGAAGGCCTGAACCGCGGAAAAAAGCCTGCTGCCGGCCTTTCCGGCGAGCAGGCTTTTATTTTCTGAACGAACCTGATCCCGGCCCGTAGACTGCATTCCTGAAGTAAAACATCACGTTCCGGGACGGATCAGGAGCCCGGAGTGCTCTCCGTATACAGCCTAGCGCATTTCGGCGAACGTTTTGCACTGCTGCGGATTCCCGGAGTCGAATCCCCTGCGGAACCATGTATAGCGCTGCTTTGAGGTGCCGTGAGTGAAGCTGTCCGGAACGACGCGGCCCTGGCTCTGGCGCTGCAGCCTGTCGTCGCCAATGGCCGCGGCCGTGTCCAGGGCCTCCTGCAGGTCGCCGTTCTCCAGCATGCCCTGATCCGCCGTGTAGCGACCCCAGACGCCGGCGAAGCAGTCTGCCTGCAGTTCCAGCATGACGGAGAGCCTGTTGGCTTCCTTCTTCGAGGCCCCGCGCTCAAGGCCGCTCACCCTGTCCGTAATGCCGAGCTGGTTCTGCACGTGATGGCCGACCTCGTGGGCCAGAACGTAGCCGAGGGCGAAGTCTCCTCCGCCGCCGAGATGATTCTGCATGTCGCGGTAGAAGGACAGATCCAGATAGACCTTTTCGTCAGCCGGGCAGTAGAAGGGGCCCATGGCCGACTGGCCGTAGCCGCAGGCCGTCGATGTCTGCCCCGTGTAAAGCACGAGCCTGGCCGGGCTGTACTGCTTCCCGGCCTCTCTGAAGATGCCGCCCCAGGCCTCCTCCGTGGTTTTGAGCATGACGGAGATGAAGCGCCCCATTTCGTCCTGCGGCGAGCCCGTTCCGGACTGTCCGCTCCGGCTTCCGCGGGCCTGCCCGGAGTCTGTCCGCTGCTGTTCCTGCACCTGTACGGGCAGGCCGGAGCCTTCCAGAAGAGGCGTCAGATCGTAACCGTAGAGCGCGGCCACGATGACAATGGCGATCACGATGAGGCCTGTCTTTCCCCTGAGGGGGATGCCGCCCCTCACGCCGTAGCCGCCGCCCCGTCCAAAGGCTCCTCCGCCTCCGCTGCCGCGCCTGTCTTCCACATTGCTGCTTCCTTCGCGATCCTGCCAGCGCATGGCTCCTCCTCTTCCGGCCGGAGGCCGGTTCCGCCCCGTGCGGAATGTTTTTTATGCCTGTATCAGTTTGCCTGTCCCCTGTCCCGCGTCCCCGCTTCCCGCGCGCTGCGGCAGGGAAAAAACACGTGCGGAGAAAAGGGACCGGCGGACTCAGTATATTTCCCTGCCGCTTTCCCTGTACGCGTCGAAGGTTCTGATGGTCAGGTCCCTGTCGAGCTGACGGAGGGAGAGGACGCCGTCGTCCTTCCGGCCGTTTTCGATGAAGCGGTAGATATAGTCATCGCGGAAGCCGACGCGGGCCGCGTCCTCCGCGGTGTTGCCGAAGTACGCGGTTCTGATGTTGGCCCAGATGATGGCGCCGAGGCACATGGGACAGGGGTAGCACGAGGTGTAGATCTCGCACCCCGAGAGATCGCGCGTGCCGAGGTTCCGGCATGCGTCGCGTATGGCCTCGATCTCGGCGTGGCAGGTCGGATCCTGAGCGGCCAGAACCCGGTTGTGCCCGCGGCCGACAATTTTCCCGTCCTTCACGATGACGGCGCCGAAGGGGCCTCCCTCGCCGCTTTCCAGATTGCCGCCGGCTTCCTCCGCTGCCGCGGCCATGAACCCGTGCTTCCTGTCAGCTGTCATATTCCTCCCTGATCCGCCGGCCGGCGGATACGCTGTACTGTGTGTCTTCCGGAAAATTCCGGGGTTTACGCCCTGGCTGTAGCCAGCTCCTTCCAGCTCGTTGTCCGCGCCGGAGAGAGATTTGAGCGGTTCATCTTCCAGGGGGCGCTCTCGTCTGAGGGGAGCCCCGCGGAGGCGAAAGTCACGGTCCTGTGCCCGTAGCGGGCGTTGATGTCGTCCATCGCTTTCATGAGCCTGGCCTGCTTCTTCCCGTCCTTCTGCGGCGCGAGAAGGCTCAGCTCACGCCTGTCCTCCCGCTCCACGCTGAAAAGCATGACGCCGCCGCGGGCGTAGCGGTACCCGGGCTTCCAGATGGCGTTCAGCGCGCCGCGCGCCTTCTTCAGGAAAAGCGCCGTGTCGGCTGAGGGGAACGGCAGGTTCACGGTCGCGGAATTGGCGTAGACTCCGTCCTTCTCGAAAAGCGAAGTCTGCACGTGCACGGAAAAGCCCCGGGCCACCAGCCTCTCGCCGCGGAGCCGCTCCAGGGCGCGTTCGGTGAAGGCGGAAATGGCTTCCATGAGAAGGTCCTTCCGCGTGATGCGGTGCCCGAAGGAGCGCGAAACCACGAGCGTCTGGCGGATTGACCCGGGATTCCCGTCCGGCACGGCGGAGACGCCGCGCAGCTCGAGCGCCGTGTTCCAGAGCGTGACAGAGAAACGGCGGCGTATCCAGGCATCGTCCGCGCGGGCGAGATCAAAGGCCGTGCGGATGCCTGCCGCGCTGAGCCGGGCGGCCACGCGCCTGCCCACGCCCCAGACTTCCTCCACGGGACTCTCCCTCAGAAGCCGGGTGCAGTCCTCTTCCCCGGGCAGAACCTGCCACAGTCCCCGTCCGCTTTTCTTGGCCGCGTGGTTGGCCAGCTTGGCCAGGGTTTTGGTGGAGGAGATGCCGATGGAGACGGGAATTCCGGTCCAGCGCTCCACGCGCAGCCTGGCTTCGGACGCGAGTTCCGCCGCGTTAGCGGCCTCGGCGCCGGTGAGTCGGCAGAAGGCCTCGTCAATGGAATACTGGCGCACGTCCTGGCACAGGGTTTCAAGCGTCTGGATGACCCTGGCCGAGAGATCGCCGTAGAGGGCGAAGTTGGAGGAAAAGACGGCGACACCGTGCTCTTTCAGGAAACCGTGAATTCTGAATTCCGCCTCGCCCATGGCTATGTTCAGCGCTTTGGCCTCGGCCGAGCGCGCGATGACGCAGCCGTCGTTGTTGGAGAGCACGACGACGGGCCTGTTCCTGAGGTCGGGACGGAAAAGCCGTTCGCAGGAAGCGTAGAAATTATTGCAGTCGGCCAGGAGCCAGAGGCCGGCGGATTGTCCTGATATCACGGGGGATACCTCCGGGCTGACGGTTTTTCAGAGCTTGTGGATGACGTAGGTGACCACGCCCCAGATGTGCACGTACTCCCGGTTCGTGATGTCGAAGTCCGGATAGTCGGGATTGGCGGGCTTCAGCAGCACGCGTCCCTTCTCCCGGAGGAGACGCTTTACCGTGAGCTCCCCGTCCAGCGCGGCGATAACCACGCGTCCGCTGTCAGCTGCTACGGAGCGGTCGACAACGAGCAGATCGCCGTCGTGGATGCCCGCTCCGAGCATGGAGTCGCCAGTGACATGCAGGAAGAAGGTCGCCGCTTCGTTGCGCACAAGATGGCGGTGCAGATCCAGCCGTCCGTCCATGAAGTCGTCCGCGGGCGAAGGAAAGCCAGCCTGGATGGGACAGAGATAGAGCGGAATCCCTTCCCTGCCTTCCACGGCGGGAGCGGGACGTCCGGCGAAGCTCAGCGCGGGATTGAGTTTCAGAGCCATTTTTTCCCCCTGCGGTCGTTATTTTCCGGAGAATCATTCTCAGGAAAGGGGGTAAAGGGCCGGGGCAGGGAAGTCAAGCCTGACGGCGCGCCGCGCCGCGTTTTCTGTTTGTTTTTTCGGGAAAAATTCAGGGGAAAACCCCTTGCCAACGAGCCGCGAAAGGCTTAATTTAAAGGAGAACTTGAAGGGCGGAAAATCCGCCCCGGAAATCAGGGAGGTGCAGCATGAGCGAATGCCGTACGGAAACAGGCCGCAAGGCCGGTGGTAACATGTCTTTTGATGAGGCCGTTGATGAACTGAAGCGCATCCTGGATGGTCTGCGCGCCGCTGTGCTCACGGACCTGACTGCCGCTCCCTCGAAAATATAAAAAAATAAGGGTCCGCCGGAAAAACCGGCGGGCCCGCCTCTTCAATTCCTTAACGCCCCGGAATTGAAATTCAGCTCCCACCTTATTCAAGTTCGTCTATTCCTTCAAGTGTTGTTTTTCCCCGGTCAGGCGTCAACCTTCTGAAATAAGGCCTGTTCGGCGCGAAAAAAATTTTTTGTCTTTTCCCGCCTGAAAAATTCCCTCCGCATGTTCACGCTCCGCCCCTATCAGAGCCGCGCTCTCGGCACGCTGACGCGCCGCGCCCTTACCCACCAGTTCCTTCTGCTGCAGGCGGCCACGGGCGCCGGCAAGACCGTTATGTTCTGCGCCCTGGCGCGTTATTATTATGAGAACTGGCACATGCGCTGCCTCATTCTGGCCCACCGCGCCATCCTCGTGCGCCAGGCCATGGACAAGCTTCTGAAGGGCTGGGAAGGAACCGGCGTGCAGGCCAGCATGGGCTTTATGTGCGCCTCCGTCTCCAAATCCTGCGACACGGAGGCGGGTGTTATCGTGGGCTCGCCCCAGACCGTGCACAACCACCTCGGCGAGCTGCCGCGTGTGGACGTCGTGATCATAGACGAGTGCCACAGGCTCGGTCCGAAGAACGTCAGCTCTGTCTACGGGGACGTCATCCGCTCCATCCTGAGCCGCCGCCCCGGCGCGCGCGTCTTCGGCGTCACGGCCACGCCCTACCGCCTCGGGCAGGGCTACATCTACGGCAGTACGGCGGCAGACGGATCCGAGCCGTGGTGGCCGGAACTCGACAGCCGCATCTCCATGAACGAGCTGCAGCGCCAGGGCTATCTCGCGCCCCTGCGCGCCAGAACGTGCGGCACCCTGCGCCGGGATCTTGCCTCCGTAAACATCATGCGCACAGGCGAATATGACGAGCGCGCCCTGGCCGAGCTCATGTGCCGCAGCCTGCAGCTCGAGAGCGCGGTCAAGGCCTTCCGGGAATACGCGTCCGACAGAAAGGCCGCGGTCGCTTTCTGCTGCACCATCCAGCACGCCGTTCTCCTCGCGCAGTGCTTTAACTCCGCAGGCATCAGCGCGGCCGCAGTAGATTCTTCCAGGCCGTCAGAGGAGAACCGCGGGGCACTCAGGGATTTTGAGCGGGGAAAGATCCGCGTGCTCTGCAATGTGGGTATTCTCACCGAAGGCTGGGACTGCGCTTCCGTAGACTGCCTCATCATGTGCCGGCCGACCATGTCCCCAGCCCTTTACGTGCAGATGGTGGGCCGGGGTCTCAGAACCTGCCCCGGCAAGAGCGACTGCCTCCTCCTCGATCTCGTGGACAACGTTGGCCGCCACGGATCCCCGGATCACCCGCGCGTGCGCGCTGACGGGACAAAGCCGTTTTGCGGCGGTGCCGCCGCAAAGGACGGGGCGGACAAATCCGGGAAGGTGGAATGTCCCTGGTGTGGCGCTGTCTTTTCCGGCTCGGCGAAGAAGCTGCGCTGTCCCGAATGCGGGGCCCCCATCGTCAGCGTCAATGACGACCGCATGGAACTCGAGGAGGTCTCCTTTGACACCATGGATCTCCTGGAAAAGCGCGGCGAGGCCGTACGCCGGGCAAGAACCGAGCGTCTCGCCCGCGAAGCCGAGATGAAAAAACGCGCGAAAGAGGAAGAGGCAAAGGCCAGAGCCGAGGCAAAGGAGCGCCTCATCGCCGGAGGCAGGGACTTTCAGGCCAGGCTCACCAGTATCAGCGAGCCCGTCCGCTACGTTATAGCCAGCGGCGGAGGCCGCGGCTGCGAGGTGCTGCGCGTGAGGCTTTTCTTCTCGACGCCCCTGGCTCCCGGCCGCGAGCTCTCCGTGACCCTCCTCCTCGATCCCGCGAAGCGTGTCTTCCTGCGCACGGGCAACTTCTGGCTCAGCGCTGTCACCCGCCAGTTCTGGGACGCCTGCGGCGGCGCCCGCCCCCTCCCCCTCTCGAATGACCGCATGCTCGCGAGATGGAAGGAACTCAGGTTCCCTGACAGCATGACGCTCCGCCAGAGCGGCCCAGGCTATCTTTCCATCCGCTGGCCCGAAGGCGGAAAACTCAGAGGCGCAAAAGCCTGAACGGCTGGGTGACGCGCCGGCTGCCGCCCTCCCAAAAAGACACGCGCTCCATGAATGAACCGGAGCGAATGCCCGCGTCCTGCCCCGGCAGAGCGCCCCCTCCCCTCTCCGGATGTACCCGGTAATGTCTTCCTGCCCTGTGACAGGAGGCGGTGCTGATTTGTGTCTTAAAAGCAGCGGAACGGCGGACTTTTTCGAAGCATAAATGTATAGATTCATACACTTGCGTATCACCAGTTAAATACTGCTTATACGAATTCAGACATATGTGTCCCATTTGTTACGTGTAACTTGTGATGATATAACATAGAGAATATTTGTTATACAGAAAATACTCTTTTATAATAAAAGCTGTTTTTTATACATAATAGAAATATTGAAGTAAAAATACTAGATATATATACTGCTTTGCAATAATATATAAAATATTGCTTTGACGCTGTTAAATTTTGAATTTTTTATTCAGAAACTGCCAGTACAAATCGATATAATGTATCTTATTGAAAATAAAAGAAGTTTTTCCAGAAAAGACGCCTCCCGGAGAGATATGTGCACGCCGGGAATGACGTTATATTGCAGAATCGTCCTCATCTGATATTGTTTGAGCATGCAAAAGTGTTGTGTTTTGCCGTGTTGTATCGTAAAGGCGTGCGGGAAAGGGATAGCAAAAGAGTAGTATTTTTTTGTTCTACGGAATGCTTTTTTTTCAGAAGAGGAATTTCCCCGTTCCGCTTTCTGAAAAAGAACTGCACCGTGAAAACTGCTTTTCCCTTCTGCCCGTGAGCCGGAAAGGCCGCGGGAGGCTGTCCTGAAAGCAATCAGTCAATCAGCCTGCATTGTTCAGCGACTGTCGCGGTGTGCTGCCTGCGCGGAATTCCCCTGTTCCGCCTCGTCCGCATGATGGAATGAATGAGGAGTGTCTGTATGAATCTGTTGAATCGGAAGCCGGGAAAAGGCCCGGGATCAGGGAGTGCGGCTGTCATATTCCGGCATGGGAAAAAGTCTTTACCAGAGAGAAGCGGGCGGGGCGCGCCCTGGTTTCTCTGCGCAGTGACCGCGTGGGCTTCCCTTACCCTCTGCGCCCCTGCCCCGGCAGATACGATCTCAGGGCTCGATATTCCTTCCGGCGATGTAACCGGAAACCTGGTCTACAGCGAGGTCCGTGGTTTTGTCAGTGGCGATCTTATTGGCGGCCTGACGCATGACGGCAAAGCTGTCCGCAGTTCCGTGCGCAACAGTGGAGACGCACAATATTTCCATATCGATGGCAGCGTGACAGGTGGACAGGGCACGAACGGCGCTGAATCCAATGTGATTGATCTGCACAGTGCCCATTTCTATGGTCCTAATATTCAAAAAGCGGGAGCCCGGGCAGAAGGCGGCGTCACTGAATCCGGAAAAGCTATGGGCAACAGCGTAACGCTGACGGATACTTTCCTTCTGATGGGAAACTCTATCGTCACCGGCGGCCGTACAGGATCCGGAGAAGCAACGGGCAATGCTGTCACTGTAACATCCGGTTATGTCAGCGGAAATGTCTATGGCAGTTATACGGGAGAGGGGCTGGCAGACGGTGCTGTGAACCTTAATGCCTCTTGGGTAACGGACAGCGTTTACGGCGGATATTCGGAAAATGGTCAGACAGACGGCACAGTAACAATTACCGGGCAGTGGTCTGGCGTCAGTGTCAGTGGAAACGTGTACGGCGGCTTCTCTGAAAAAAACGGATCTGCCAGCGGAACCGTGAACCTCAATGGCGCAGTTGTGTCGCAGAGCGTGTACGGAGGATATGCTGCTGATGGCGCGTCTGACGGCACCGTGAATATCAGCGTAAACAGTGAAACAGGAGACCTGAGTACTGTTTCCGGCAGTGTCTATGGCGGATATTCGGAAAGCGGTCAGGCAGGCGGCGCGGTAACCATCACCGGAGGCTCCGTGACCGGCAGCGTCTATGGCGGCCGCGCTGAGCAGGGTTCCGCTGCCGCCGGCACCGTAACCATCGGGGCAGACAGCGATGCATCCGCCACAGGCAGTGTCTCCGGAGATGTATACGGCGGATGGGGGGCGGCAGGCGCTTCCTCCAATACGGTTCTTCTGTGGGAAGGCGCAAGCGTCACCGGCGTGGTTTACGGAGGCTTCGTTTCGGCTTCGGGTGATGCCACGGGCAACGAAGTTTCCCTGACAAACGTCAGCAGCGCTCCGCAGAGTGTCTACGGAAGTTATACGGCCAGCGGCACGGCAGGCGGCACTGATGAATCCACGCGCACTACGGTGACCCTCACGGGGAGTTCCGTGACGGGAGACGTTTACGGAGGGTACTCAGGCAGCGGTGCCGCCAGTTACAGCACGGTGACCGGATCGGAGAACAGCACAGTCGGCGGCAGCCTTTATGGCGGCCGTGGAACGACAGGCGCCTCCTCCAATACAATGAATCTGAACCATGTTTCAGTCACGGGCGGAATATATGGCGGCTACACGGCTTCCGGCGATGCTTTAAATAACACGGTTTCCCTCTCTGACGGGACGACGTTTGACGGAGATCTGTACGCCGGCAGGGTTGACGTCAATGGCCGGGGTGACGCCACAGGCAACAAGGTTTTCCTTACGAAGGTTTCTGCCCTGGGCACTGTCTACGCAAGCCGGACACCGAATGGCCTGGCCAGCGGCACGGTGACACTCAAAGACAGTACTGTGGAGAAAAACGTATACGGCGGTTACACCCAGTCGGGCACGGCCACCGGCAGCAGCGTCAGCATTATCAACAGCGTGGTCGAAGACACAACGCCCGGGGATCAGACAGCTGACGGCAACGTGTACGGGGGGTACACGCAGGATGGCGAAGCCAGCAGCAACAGCGTGACCGTGTCCGGATCGGAAGCCTTCGTTCATGGCAATGTTTATGGCGGACACGGATTCCTCGACACCTCCTATAACATCGTGGTGCTGACTGATGGAGCCCGTGTGGGGGCAGATGTTTTCGGCGGTCATTCGGCGAGGATGTCTTCAACCTCCATGAACGTGGTTCATAACGAGGTAACTCTATCTTCCGGCAGCCGCGCAGGCGGAAATATTTATGGCGGCATGTTTGCCGAAGGCGAAGCATCTGTCCGGGAGAACGCCGTGAAGCTTGACGCCTCCTTCGCGGACGGGGATATATTTGGCGGCATGCTGCTGCACGGAAGCGGCAGTGTTGAAAGCAATACTGTTGATATCTCTGATGGCAGCGTTGCAGGAAGTGTGTATGGCGGCGCCTTCGTTAATTATACCAATGACGCCGATTCCGGAAATGTCAGCGGGAATGCTGTCACCATGTCCGGCGCAGCGTCCGTAAAAGGATCCGTTTTTGGCGGGTATATCAGAAGGAACAATGGCGATATTACCGGAAGCAGAGTTACCATCAGCGATTCTGCTTCCGTAGAAGGCAGCGTTTATGGCGCGCAGATTTACGCTGGCACCGGCAATGTGACTGATAACGAAGTCACTGTTTCCGGAGGCAGCGTGAAAGGCACCGTCTACGGCGGCTGGACTGACAGTGGAGATGCCAGAGGCAATGTCATTTCTTCCGGAGGAGACATCAGTAAAGGAGCGGAAGGCGGGCACACCCTGTCCGGGAACGCCTCCGGAAACCGGGTTATCGTTGAAGGCGGAACGATAGAAGATCATCTTTACGGCGGTTATACAGAAACCGGAGATGCCACAGGCAATGAGATTACCGTTAACGGCGGCACGGTTCAGGGGCAGATCGCTGGCGGCTACACGGCACTCGGGAGCGCCACAGGCAACGTAATCACGGTTAAGGGCGGCACGGTGAATGCCGAAATAGCCGGCGGCTACGATGACGGCACGGCCACGGACAACACGGTGACCCTGTACGACAGCGCCAGCTTCACAGGCTCGGACATCTATGGCGGCAGAAGCGGCGGTTCGTCCTCCGACGTGTTCACCGGCAATACTTTCAATGTATACGGCCAGATCGACGCCGCCAGCCTGCAGAACTTTCAGAACCTGAACTTCTACGACGTGGCAGAGGACAGGGCCAGCGTGGATCTCTCCCGGTCCGCCGTCATCGGTGACGGAAAGGGGACCATGACTAACGTATTCATCGGGAACCTCAGGAACCAGGAAGGCGATATCGCTGAGGAATATGTCCTGATCCATACTCCGACGGCTTCGTCGAGCTACACCGGCACGAACCTCTATGTGAACGGCAATACTGTCGTGACCATCGGTCCCGACGGCTCTTACGTCCCCTACTCCGGGACAGTGGCCAACGACGGAACCATGGACAACGCCACGGGGGCGGCTGGCTTGACGAAATCCCAGGCGCTCACGAAGGGCTTCCTGACGTTTGAGGTGGATTACTTCATCAAAAACGGACAGGATCTCATCGCCCGCTGGAAGAAGGACGCGCCAGTTAAAGTTAACCCTGAAACCAAAGAGTTCACGTCTTCCCGCCAGGCCAGCGCGGCCCTCATGGACGAAGGCGCTGACTTTGTGTCCGGCGAAGGCATTGACCGCGCGCTCCAGGCAAGCCAGTGCCTTCCGGGCGAGCCCTGCGGCGCCAAAGCCTTCGTAGCCGTGAGCGGCGGCTACTCGACATACAAGGCCGGCACGACCTTTAATATGAGCTACGGCAACATGCTGGCCGGTGTCGCCCGCCAGTGTAAAATCGGTCCCGTGGGCTACCTCGCCGGCGTCTTCTTCGAAACCGGCCTCAGCCGTTTCCACTCCGAGTACGAGCCGGATGACAGCCGGTCCATAGACAGCGAGGGACACGACTATTATTACGGCGCCGGCGCCCTGGCGAAGGTCTTCCTGAACAGGGATCTTCTGAAGGGCCTGTACGCCGAGGGCTCCATCCGCTACGGCCTCATGATGGGCGACTGGCAGAGCCACGACATCCAGTCTGAAGGACAGACGGCAGACTGGGATGGCCGCGCCCCCTACCTCACCGCCCACGGCGGTCTCGGCTATATGTGGAATGTGACGGACAATGTGACGGCCGACGTGTACGCAAAATACTTCTGGGGGCACCTGTGGGGAGACGACGGCACGATCTGCGGGCAGAAGTTTGAGTTCGATGACATCTACTCGAGCCGCGTGCGCACGGGCGCCCGTCTCAACTTTAAGAAGGATGAGACCTTCAGCTGGTACCTGGGCGGTGCCTGGGAACGCCAGTTCGACAGCAAAAGCCGCGGCACCATCTACGGCTATGATGTGCCCTCTGGCAATCTGAAAGGGAACACGGCCATCGCCGAAGCGGGCGTGTACTTTAAGCCCGCAGCCGGTTCCGGCTTCTCGTTCATGTTTGGCACTACGGGATACTTTGGCGAGAAGCGTGAGGGTGTCACAGGACACCTCCAGGTCAGGTACGACTTCTGATCAGGCGGGAATCCTGACTCTCTGAAAAGGCCCGGCATGCGTGAGAGCATACGGGCCTTTTCAAATGTCTGCGCCCTTCTCTCCGGTGATGTTCCTGGCAGGGGCAGGGGAAAAGATGCCAGCATTGACGGTGTGCCCCTGCGAACTTACCTTTTCCATATAGGGAAAAAACAGCATCCGGAGGCCGTTTTTTCCCGGAAAGGCTGTTATCACGCTCCGTCCGCCGAAGGCGTTTCACCGTCTCCTCCCGATCGTTCCGGGGAGAGGCGGAGGCTTTGTCCGGCTGACTGTTCATCCTGCGTGCGTATCACGGCGTCTGCCGCGTACACGCGCCGCATACGGCCGGGAGGGGCCGGCGGAGCGTTCGGACAGTATCTGTCCGGAAGGAGAATCCATGAGTTCTGCGTATAACAAGGAAATTTTTCACCAGTACAGTATGAGTACCGTCATGGAAGAAGCGCAGCGCTGCCTGCTCTGCTATGACGCGCCCTGTTCCAGGGCCTGCCCCGCGGAAACCGACCCTGCGCGTTTTATCCGGAGCGTCCGCTTCCGTAACCTGAAGGGCGCCGCTGAAACCATAACCGAAAACAACGCCCTTGGCGCTGTCTGCGCGCGCGTGTGCCCCACAGAGCATTACTGTCAGAAGGGATGCACCCGTTCGGGCATAGACAGGCCCATCGATATCGGCGGCATCCAGCGTTTCGTAACGGATTTCCAGCGTAAAGCCGGCATGAAGGTCTTACGGGCCGGGAAACCCAACGGCCGCAGGGTGGCCATCGTGGGAAGCGGTCCTTCGGGACTTGAGGCAGCAGCCAGGCTTCTTCAGACAGGATACAGCGTGACGGTTTTCGAAGAAAAGGAAAAGCCCGGCGGTTACCTGCGCTATGGCATCCCGGAATACCGGCTCCCCGCTTCCGTGGTGGACGAAGAAATCCGCACCCTCGAAGAGCTCGGATGCGTCTTCAGGTGCGGCGTGAAGGTCGGAGGGGATTCCGGTGTGTCCATGGATTCCCTGAAGAAGGAATACGACGCCGTGCTCGTGGCTGTCGGATACAGCGCGGCTAAGACGCTGCCCCTCTTTAAGGACAACCCGTACGCGGAAACGGCCGTGGACTTCCTGGCACGCGTAAAGGAAACGGGAAGCCTTGGCGGAAAGACGCCTGGCCACGTGGTGGTCATTGGCGGCGGCGATGTGGCCATGGACGTCAGCACCACGCTGAAGAAGCTTGGCGTCCCCCATGTGACGGACGTTGTCTATGAGGAATTTTCCGAATTCCTGGCCTCAAAGGCGGAGCTCGAAGGAGCGCGGGAACTTGGCGTCACCATCATTGACGGTTACGTGCCTGTGAGCGCCGAAGGCGGCAGCCTTGTCTTCAGGCACCGCCGCATTGACGGCGAGCTGCGTCTGAAGGCTGATAAGGTCATTCTCGCCGTGGGGCAGCTCCCTGATCTGAGCGGCCTCGGCCCTGAGCTGAAACCCGGACAGAAGGATTTTCCCGACTGCCGGACGGACGACCCGCAAGTCTTTCTGACCGGCGACATCGTGGCCGGCGACAAGACTGTTGTCTGGGCCGTGAAGCGGGGCAAGGAAGCAGCCCGCGTTATTCATGAAAGCCTTGAAGGGAGGAACAGGTAATGATCAGCAGAGACCTTTCCATCGATTTTCTCGGGGTGCATTTCGGGAACCCCTTCTGTCTTTCCTCTTCTCCCGTGGGCAACTGTTACGAGATGTGCAGCAAGGCCTACGACGCGGGCTGGGGCGGCATTGTCTTCAAGACCATAGGACCAAAAAGTTTCCTCATTGACGAGGTGTCGCCGCGTTTTGCCGAACTCACCAAGGAAGGAACGCCGTTTGTCGGCTTCAAGAACATGGAGCAGATAGCGGAGCATCCCCTGGAGCAGAATCTCGATGATCTCGCGAAGCTGAAGAAAGCGTATCCCGGCAAAGTGCTGATCGCGTCCATCATGGGGCCGGACGCTGAAGACTGGACCGAGCTCGCCCGTCTCGTGACCGAGGCCGGCGCCGACATGATCGAAATGAACCTCTCCTGCCCGCAGATGACCTCGCACGCCATGGGATCCGACGTCGGTACCAATCCCGATCTCTGCCGGAAGTACTGCGCGGCCGTGAAAAAGGGCACGAAACTGCCCGTGCTCGCCAAGATGACGCCCAATATCACGGATATGGTGCCTGTCGCGAAAGCCTGTATGGAAGGCGGAGCGGACGGCATCGCCGCCATCAATACAATCAAGTCGATCACGGATCTCGATCTGGACCGCGCCATCGGCCTTCCCGTCATTAACGGCAAGTCGTCTGTTTCGGGATACTCCGGCAAGGCCGTCAAACCCATTGCGCTGCGCTTTATCCAGCAGCTGCGCGAGGGCATTCCCGGACTGCCCATTTCCGGCATAGGCGGTATCGAGACCTGGGAGGACGCTCTGGAATTCATTCTGCTCGGCGCCTCGACACTGCAGGTGACAACCGCTGTCATGCAGTACGGCTACCGCATCGTCGAGGATATGAAGAACGGGCTCATGCACTACCTGGAAGACCATGGTGTGGAGCACCTCTCCGATCTCGTGGGGCTCGCCAATAAGAACATCGTTCCGGCCGAGGAACTGGATCGCGACTATATCGTTCATCCCGCGCTGAAGGCTGAGGCTTGCATCGGCTGCGGACGCTGTTATATTTCGTGCTTTGACGGCGCCCATCAGGCCATCAGGTGGAATGAGACGGAGCGCCGGCCCGACTTTGACACTGAAAAATGCGTCGGCTGCCTTCTGTGTTCCCTCGTCTGTCCGACAGGAGCCATCACCAAGGGCGAAGTGGTCATGAAGCCCAACCGTATCGGCAGGCCCGAGGCAAAGGAGATCTGATGAACCGCACAGCCGAAGTCCTGCTTGGAGCCCTGGCAACCGCCCTGCTCTGCACGATCTGGATGTTTTTCGCCAATCACACCGGTCTGCTGGGCTGGGGCGGATTCGCGGGCTGCACCGCGTACTTCGCCGCGCCGAAGAAAGGCCTGCGCGGCCTACCGGTGCTCCTCACCTGCGTAGCCAGCGGTATGCTGTACGCCTTTGGCTGCCTGTATCTCGGGAAGTACTTCCCGGATGAGACGATCGGCCTGGCCTCAACGTGCATCATTACCTTTCTGATGTGCGCAGGGGGAAAGTACCGTCTGCTCGCCTTTGTCCCCGGAGCCTTCATCGGCTCCTTCTCCAGCTTCGCGGCCGGAGGCGACCCGATGGTTATCCCCTCCATTCTGGCAGGGCTCCTGCTGGGGCTGGCCTGCGATACCTCCGGCAGATGGCTGTGCAGGGTCTTCGTGAAGGAGCGGGCTTCCCATTCGTAAACGGCAGATACCCCGCCTCTGCCGCGTTTCCCCATGAATCAGAGCCTGACGGTTCCGGCGACCTGCCGGCCGCCAGGCTTTTTTCGTCCGTTTTTATCCGGGGTGTCTCCCCCGGATGTCCTCCCGCTGCCGGGGAAAGGGCGCCGCGCGGCTTTTCCGCCGGCCGGAAGAAGATGAGGCTCCCTTTCGTCCACGACATAAAACGTTCCCCCCTGCCCTGTATTTTCACAGGATGGCGCAGCCGGAGGAAAAGCGGCATCCGATCGGGAATCAGGATGGCCTGAACGGGAATGACTGAAGATTCTGAAGCGCCCGGCAGAGGATATTTCAGGGCGGGGCCGCTTTCGGAGAGAAAACAAAAACCGCCGCGGCGCGCTGTTCTCCGCGCCGCGGCGGTTCCTTTTTTCCGGTTAAGTCAGGGGATGAGGCGGTTCAGTTAGAACTCGAAGCGGAAACCGCCCTGGATGCGGTACTGGACTTTGATGTCCGTCCCGAAGTCCTCCTCCGCGTCAACGTAGAGGGAGCAGTTCTCAGAGAGGCCGACGTTTGCGCCGACGCCCGCGCTGTACCACGTGCCGGCAAGGTCCGTGCTGTCATGCATCGCGACATCCTGGTAGAGCGTTTCGTCCCTGTCGCCCAGGA
>OGWZ01000073.1_pt1 | contig 113488 bp, 138 predicted proteins | sample 1576141 | NCBI WGS metagenome assembly OGWZ01 (sample SAMEA3541512, study PRJEB24748) | human gut metagenome | biome: human gut; feature: human-associated habitat; material: faeces | place: China | collected 2012
CACCGCCTGGCTGAAAAGAGCTACATCGGTCTATTGGACCTCTCCACCCATGCCGAGATTGCCGTCATATGGAATGATGACGACCTGAGGGAATACAGCCGCAAACGCCGTGGGGTTTGTGACAGCTTGCAGCTTCTGAAGGAATATGTCCATACCCCTATAAGGGGCAATACGAAAAGTAAAAGTTTAGTAAATATAAAATAGCACGTAGATAAAAGGATGTCAGACAGTTATGATAAATCAATAAACAGCATGATTCAATACGAAAAGTACAAGTAGGTTTAATTGAGTTGATGTTTATGTTAAATATGTGAGTGAATTTGGGAGGTTTTGAAATGGTATTTGAATTCGATGTTAATTAAGAATGTATGATCACATGAATTGGGCTGATTCTGCCTATTGAAGGGCTGATTTGTGGATAGCATATTCATGAGTCCAGTGTGTGATAAAAGAGGCTTTATACGGTCTCTTTTTTGTTGGTGACACAAAATAGATATTAATAAAATTATTCCATATACTTATTATTTGGTATATTTGTAGCTCTAATTATTCAAAATGATTATGACGAAAGTAATACATGTACATTTGATATTTGAGAAAAAGAATTATTATTTTGGCTCGATTTCGGCGATATTTGACGTGCTCAGTGAAGAGGAAATAGGAATTACCAAAAGTAGTTTATTGCATGCCGGTATGACCGATGGATGCTGTAAAATGACCAAACGAGCCATGATTATACAATCGCATTTGATAAGATGTAGTAAATAACTGTTTTACTTGTACTTAAGTCATACTTTAAAGGCTTAAATCATTTTAGGCGGTGTCCCGATCATTAACAGATTGAGACATCGCCCTTTTTGTGACTTAAAATGGCGTTATTTCAACTTAGGGGGACACTTAGGGGGACACTTAGGGGGACATCTGGTTTTGTTTTTTGAACTCTTTCGATACTACATAAGTGGTTAATTATTGCAAAAAAGCATGTTAAATGCCGTTTTCGTTACCCCTTATTTTGTGTTTACCGTGTATCCATATTGATACTTTTTATTGACTATTAAATAGTTAGCCTAGTAGATGTTGTCTAAATATACTAAAATGATTGCTTTTGAGATATCTTTTTACCTAAATACGTTGTAAATCCTATTATCACAATCAATAGTAAAAGAAGACTCCCCGATAGCTCTCAAATAAATATCATACTCATTATTTATCTTTTCGATCATATTAAGCTTATATGCCTCGGCAGCAGTGTTAGAACGTATTAATTCTGCAAACGCTTTTGAGGATAGAATTTCTTTATAAAGAATTTCCTTAGCTTGTTCCTTTTGGTTGATAGTCATTTTGAGAGCAAAATCTTTACTCCAATTGCTCGCATTCCCTTTTTTTGATTCCAGTTTGTTTTTCAAATCCTTTACATCATTTGTCATTCCCCAAACCTTAAAAAATAATATAATTTGCAATACTGCAAAAACAATAATAATGATTGATGTTATCAATTCCATAATAAGAAAAGTTTATTGTTGATATTTAATGTTTTGAATTTTAATTATTGCCATATATTATTATTGTCCCACAAACTGGACATCTCCCAAGTCCACAACATCGCTTTTGCGGATCCGGGTTGATCCAACGGAGGCAACATTTGGAAGAGGGGATAGTTGTAACTCCGCTATCTTTTCCTCCAATGTCTTTATTTGCTGTTTTAGGGCACCGATTTGCTCTATCAATTCTTTGTTTTCAGCCTTTTCTTCTTTGTACATTGTATATAATAAAGATTCTTCTGTTGGCAGTGGAAGTGGGTCTGAAACATGCTCGCCCGTGGGCGATGTGGATTCGGATTTCAGCATGAACCCTCGGCCAGTTAGGAGCCAGTTTATATCCAAATTAGGATAAATATCCGCAGTAATAGATAGCCATTTACTCTGTATGTCTGTATTATTTTTGATGGCACGCCTAATCATACCATCACTTGCGCCAATAGATTGCTCAAAAGACCTTACGCTAAGTCCTTGATTCTTTATAAATTGCTCTAATCTGCGTATCATAATAATAACTTTTTCGTGAAAATATTCACGATTTATTTTGTAATTGTGATAATTATCCGTAATATTGCACCGTGTTACACGATAACACGGCCATAAAAGTAGACAATTTTCAAACAATTTCACAATATGAGTACAGAAAAACAGAAAAAACAATTCACAGAGGCCGAGGACCTGACAGTGACGGTTGAGCCAAGCAAAGAGTATGAATTTCTGATAACAACACATCTATTGTAAACAAACTAATTAAATACAAATCATGAGAAGAAAAATTGAACTGGCAGACGGTATAGCTCGTAAGGAGATTTGCAGGGTATTGGGAATCACCGGTCCCGCACTTTCAATGGCACTCAGTTTCAAACGTAACAGCCCATCGGCCCAAAAAGCACGGACGATGGCTTTGGAACGGGGTGGAATCCTAATGGAGGAGAAACCGATGTCTCGTACCGTCCGTATCCTGAATGCGAAGGGAGAGACAGAACGGACGATTGAGGGATAAATATAATCTAACTTTCTAAAACATATGGGAATGAAAAATCAAACATCCGCTATTATCAGGATTATGACTCCTGTTCAAATACGCTCCTTTCGTAACGGACTTCGTAGTCTGGTAACTCAAACTCTATCAACCGGGCAATTGACTCGTATAGATAAAGTAAAGCTCCGCCACGAATCTTGCCGACAGAGATTAGCACAATCCCTCTCGCTGACCAACCTTCGTTTTTTTCATCTCGTACGCATGGAGGATAATAGACTATTTTGCAAGGAGAACGGTCAAATGCTCCCTTTAACGAATCAAGGTGGGATAGACTTGGATCGACTCGCTCTCGAAATTGCTCTTCGGAAATGGTGATATCTTTTGCTATGATATCGACTATAAGAACAAATATATGTGACATGACGTATGAATTGTATGTTTGATTCCTACAAATGTAGGCAATTTAACCGAGACCTTTGACTATTCCCGCCAAGAAAGTTAACGACTTGCAGGTGTCGGAGCGAGACCGGCGGCGGGAACGAAATAAAAGAATAAGAATATGAAAGCGAAGGTGATTTTATATGGTTGGTGCATCAGTTGGTTCTTTCTGTTTGTCGGAGCCGGAGCAATGGACAACGGGAAACTGGCAGAGGGAAGCTTGCTCTGTTCAGTCTGGTTTTTGTTCAGTTTTCTTTTGATGGTGAACGAGAAAGAATGCAGCAAGGAGGCCGACCGATTTGAGTCATGGTTTACACGTCTGCTTGGTGGCAGCGATAAAGGATAAACAATCAGTTTAGGTTTCAAGTAAGATTGGTTTAGCATGAGCGGTACGCGACCCGCGGAACGAGGGTGGTATCCCGGATAGTTCAGTCAGGTAGAACAATCGAAACTGGTAATTCAGGCGATATGGTCAGCGGTTCGAATCCGTTTCCGGGAACATTTTGATAATGAATAAAACAAAAAACGATATGCCTCACGAATGGAATAACATGATAGTGGTGACGAAGGAAGAACTGATACCGGACTTCTTCCCTTCGTGGGAAGCGTTGAAAAAGAAACTGGCGCGAGACAAAAAGAAAACATACGGCATTCATCGTGCCCGTGAAGGGAAAGGGCAAGGCAACAAAGTTCTGATTGCCTATGATACCTTGCCCAAAGACTGGCGTAAACAGTTGGGGGATCCTCGAAAAAAGGATTGTTCCCTGGAACGCTTCTTTTGGGAGGATCTGGAAGCCGTTTCCTATTTCCGTGATGTATGTCCGGGTAAATATGGTACAATTGATCCGGAACGGCAAAAGGAATACGTCCTTGATGCCAGTGTACTGAAAGCAGCCATCCGATGGCGTTCTGAACATTATGAAGAATGTGTCAAGCATAACCAGCCGGTGAAGAATACTTATAAGGTACTTTCCACGGTTGTCAACAATTTCAATGCCTGGCGCGGTATCAATAAACTGCCGCAATTCAAGCTACCGACCAACCCCATTTCATTAAAGAGGAAAATCGAACGTTTCGAGGCGGAAGGCTATTCTTCCCTGTTGAAAGGCTACGACAACAACAATCGAGGCAAGGCCGTGGAACGTACGCTCGACTTGCTGGACAGCATGTTTGCCCACCAGACGTTCAAGCCTTCACCTGCCGAAGTCTACCGTCAACTGTCCGCATTCCTGTCCGGTTATGTGGAAATCATCAGCAACGAGACGGGAGAAGTGTTTGATCCGAAGTCGTTCAACAAGGTAAGCCAGCGTACTGTCACCATGTTCTTGAATTCATGGGGCAGCTCAGTGGCCACATCCCGCAAGCGTACTGGAAACCGTCAGATCCGTCTGGGACAGTATGTACCATTTGAACAGCTGGAGCATCCGAAATTTGCAGGATCGATCATTTCAGTGGATGACCGCCAACCGCCTTTCGAGTATAAAAAAGGAACTCGCATGTGGTTTTATCTGGGAATCGATTTGGGAAGCGAAGCAATTACGACATGGGTATACGGCACATCAAAAGAGGGTATTATCCTTGACTTTTACCGCCAGATGGTGCGCAATTATGCAGAATGGGGATTGCCGCTACCAGACGAGATTGAGTGCGAAAGCAACCTGAATGCGGCTTATCGGGAAGGTTTCCTAAAATCCGGCAACATGTTCCAGAATGTCCGTATCGAAGCAAACAGCGCACGGAGTAAACGATGCGAAGGTTACTGGAGGCCGCTTCGTTACCAGGTGGAAAAGAAGCATACGGGATGGATCGCCCGTCCTTTCGCTCGGAACGAGTCCAATCAGGTAGGAACAAAGGAAAAAGAGATAGTGCCGTATGACAAACTGGTAGAACAAAGTCTTCGTGACATTGAAGACTGGAACAATATGGAATGCAGTATTTATGAAGGTAAAACCCGTTGGGAAATACTTTTTGAGAAGCAAAATCCGAAAAACAACCGTCCGATCCCGTATCGTTCCATCCTCTTGACATTGGGATATAGGACGAAAAGCAGCGTCAGCATGTCGGGGCAAGTCCGATTTAGAAGTTCCATCTTCCTGTTGGCCGATGGCGGGGAATTGGCTACCGGAGACAAGTTGATCGGATATATGCAGGTTCTGGCCGGTAAAAACGTTGACATCTACTGGCTGGACGGCAACAACGGCGAATGCCTGGCCGCCATAGTCTGTCTGCGTGACACGACACGAGTGGTCTGTGAATTAGTAGAACAGCCCCGGACAGCCCGTGCCAAGATCGAAGAAACGGAGGAACAGGCCAGAAATCGTGAATTGTTTGCCCGGTACCGCAATACGCTGGAGGGGTACAGCAAACGGCGTTACCACAGCATCGAAAAAGTGACCGTCATCGATCATCGGGAAACGACCTTGAACCGAAAGTTCCGGATGCCTGGTCTCACACGATATGAAGCGGTAGAAGAACCCGAAGAAATCGAAATACTGGAAATAGACAATAGAAATCAGGAAATGGAAATCGAACAGGATTCGAACAGTGTTCGAAAATCGTTTGCCCCAAGTTTAAAAGATAGATTTTGACAACGTTAAAAATAGCACGATATGATTGAGTTAACAGAAGAATATAAGGTAAAAGTCCTTTCCGCCCTTGCGGATGCCCGCGAACGCTATGACGGTAGCGATTCGAATTTTGCAAAAAAATATGGGATCAACAAAAGCGTATATAGCGGTTTGAAGAAAGGCGATATCGACAGGAAGATATCTCCGGGTAAATGGTTGGAGTTAGGAAGGCAGCTTGGCGTTTCCCTAAACGAACGCAATTGGAACATGGCCCGTACCGACGTTTTCAACATGATCGAGGAAGATGTCCTGTTCTGCAAGGAATTCAGTAAATCGATGATGTTTGTGGATGAATGTGCAATCGGTAAAACCTATTCCGCCCGCTATCTTTCACGGACCTTGAAGAATTGCTTCTATATCGATGCGACGCAATGCCGGCAGGAACGTTCTATGATCCGCGCCATCGCAAAAGCCGTGGGTGGGGAACTGGACGGGACATTGGAAGAGATCAAGGAATCCGCCAAATACATACTGAACATCCTGCCCCATCCGATCGTAATCATAGACGAAGCCGGCGCATTGTCCTATTCATCCCTTTTGTTGCTGCATGAATTCTGGAACGGGACACAAGACTGTTGCGGATGGTATCTGATGGGTTCTGACGGACTACGGACCAAATTGCAGAAAGGGAAAGGGACATCAAAGAAGCAGTCCTACAAGGAACTCTTCTCCCGCTTCTCTTCGAAATACAACCACATCGTTCCCGATGCACCGGATGATCGTGCGGTGTTCTTCCGGACGCTGATAGAAACGGTATTATCCGTCAACATCAAAGACAAACGCAAAATCAACAAAATCGTGAACATGTGTCTGGCGACTGACAGCCAGGAAGCAGAAACCGGCCTCCGTCGTGCAGAAACATTGCTCATCTTAAATGAGGAATAGTATCATCATGAGAAGATTATCAGTAAGTAACCTGAATGCCCAACGGTTTAAATTCATGCCGTTCTTGGGAGAATGGAAAAGGATATTGGGAGACCAGGAACGGAAGGGTTGTTGGCTCATATATGGCAAGGAAAAAAATGGTAAATCCACATTTGCCCTTAATCTTGCCAATGACCTTTCCAAGATTGAACCGGTGTTATATATATCTGCGGAGGAAGGCACCGGATCCTCATATACGAAGGCAGTCAATCGTGTCGGAATTCAGGACACCAATCGGAATTTTCATTCATGGCCATTCGTCTCTATCGATGATTTGCGTGAGGAGATAAAAAACAACCGGAAATGTGAGAAAATCATCTTTATAGATAATCTGACAGTCTATACGGACTTAAAGAAGGATGACATCATTACGCTCCTGCAAGATTTTCCGAAGGTCCTTTTTGTTTTCCTTGCTCATGAGGATGAACGGGGAGAGCCACTGGGAGCACCGGCCACGATAGCCAAACAAATGGCTTATGCCTATTTTCACGTAAAGGGGAAAGCAGCCTATGCCACTGTCCGCGGAGGTAAGAATGAACGTATCGATATTGATGAAGAGACGGCATCCCTCATTCACGGAGACAAGACGGATTTTTCCAGACAAACATTACAAAATTCAGAGATATGACAACTCAAAAACGTACCTACAAGAAACGTAACACCGGCCTGTTCTACGGTTATCTGAGACGTATACCGGGCTATGATCCCTCAGAAGTGGAGACGATCAAGGGTGGTGTGATAGAGAGCTTCCTGATTGGCAAATACGGAGCGGATCATGGACGAAGGATCAGCCTGTCGGAACTTTCCGACAAGGAATATGACGAACTGGTCATCGATTTAAAAAGGCAGGTTAACATCGCGACAGACATGAACAGTCTGAAGGCTGAACTTAACGAGAAAGCTATCCGTAAAGGCTGGTATCATCGTATTTTCAAGCAACTTGCCCGAATTGGCATCAATACAATTGATGGATATGAAGAAGCCAATCGCCATATCCGGAGTCTTCCTATCAGTCGCGGACGAATTCTGCCGGCCATTCCTATCTGTGAACTTCCGGATTTGTTCAAGGCCGTCTGTTCGTATTGCGACAACCGGTTAAAGCAGCAACGAAAAGAACTGGCTACAGCCTCAAAGAATTAGTGTTATGCCAAGAGTAAAACAAGATCCGGCAAAAACTCTTTCCCGCGAAGAACAGAAGCTGTTGGAAACTTTGGAAAGGGAATACGATAAAGAACTGGACCACCTTTTTGATCATCCAGACGACCGAAAGGCTCTCGAACGAATCGGATGGATAGAAAAAAAGATTCTCGACATCAAAGGTGAAAAGCCTCTGGAAGTAAATGACGATTTTAGATAATAATTGAATATCAACATATTAAAATACAAAATTATGAACTTGGATAATTTAACAAAAGAACAGAAAGCCGAATTACGTCGGCAGTTGGAAGCAGAAGACAAGGCTGAAAGAGCCCGTGTACAGCAAGAACGTGAAAATTATAAAGCGATCGTGGATTCATGGGTTGAAGAGACAATGAAAAAATTGCAGAATGTTTCTTCTATTCTAATGGATACAAAATCTGATATTTTTTCAAGCAGTTCAACCATCATTCAAATGAAAAACGAACTGTTCAATGTAAAAAGTGATCGTAAAAGCGATACGCTCTCAACATCTGATGGCAGCAAAACTATCCGTATAGGAAACCGGATCAATGAAGGATGGGACGATACTGTAAATGTTGGAGTAGACAAAGTAAAGGCTTATTTGCGAACTCTTGCAAAAGATGAAAATAGTGCTTCATTGGTCGATACGGTTATGGGCCTTCTTGCCAAGGACCGAAAAGGTAATTTAAAAGCTCAGAAGGTGTTGGAACTTGAAAAACTCGCGATAAAATCAGGAGATGAAGATTTCATGGACGGAATTAAAATCATAAAGGAAGCTTACCGTCCTGTTCCGACCTGCCAGTTTATTGAAGCGACTTTTCGGGATGAGAACGGAAAAGAACATAACATTCCTTTGTCCATGAGTGCAATTGATTAATGTCCGTAAAAGTCAAATCAACCACTCTGACTCCTGGCCGCTGGATATATGTTTGCCCTTGCGGGTTTCGATATACAGTGTGCCGGGTGGATAAAAAAGATAACAGATGGATGATATATTGCTTTAAATGTAAGCAGTCAAATGGTAAATATTATAAAGTCATGGATGAACGATTGGAATTTGAAGATAACTTCAACAACAAACTGAACTGCCAGTGCTTCACAACGATCCGGATCCACCAGCCGGTGAGGAATGCCATTGGCGCAGTGAAGCAGGTCTATCTGAAAGGTGTGTGGAAAGGCAACGCCCGGATCATACACGCCACCACAATCACGATGGATCGCATCAATCTCCCGATGGCGAAGCTCGACACCGGCCTGTCGCTCGAAGAATGCCAGCGGCTGATCAAGTCGCTTTACAAGAACCGACCTGGCATCAACTGGAAAACGCAACCACTGGACTATATGGTACTGGAGTATGTAAAGGAATCGAAAGAACCGAGTTTATTTTAAAAGAGAAAGGAGAATAGAATGAGTGAATTAAAATATACATTGGATATCGAACCGGATAAGTACGGTACAAATCCTGAAAAAAAGTACATACGCAATGTCCCTTGTCCTCGTTGTAACGGTCAAGGATGTTCTTTAGTTGAAACAGGACACAATGAATCAAGATGGATTCCTTGCAAATTCTGTGACGCCACCAAAAAAGTGAAAGCGACCATTTCAATAGAGTGGAATCCGGATTATGATTCATAAAAGGGACTCATATAAGAATTAAATGCTAACATGATAAAGAAATACGAAATTACATGGCTTGACGAGAACGGTTATATTCATGTTCTCAATCATATCACGACAGACAAGCCAAGTAATGCGCTTTTCAATGAGATTTGCAAGCTGCTTGTATTATATCCGACCATCTTCCAAAGATTTGAGGGGATGCCGGACAATATCCACAAATGGATAAAGAAAGGCAATACATTGCGGGAGCATTATTTTGCTAACATTGGCGAGCAAAGCGTTTCTTGTATGGCAGAATCATAAGAGATAAGGATAAATGATAAAGTATAACTTCCTAAAAAGAATATGAATATGAACGAATTTATGACTATACCAGGAACAACTTATATTGTCACTCCTGATTTAAAAATAATCAACTCAAAAACAAATAAGGAAAACCGTTGTACTAATATATCTGTATTAATGGATGATGGCCTTAGGCACGGTTTTAGACGTGAACGCCTAATCTATGCGGCCAAAAACAATATTAACCCGTTGCATATACCTAAATATATTATTGTCAATAAAAACGGAGATGGGATGGAGAGGTATGATTTTTATAAAAAGCACAAAAGAGGGAGTGTAAAGTGTAGATATCCGTTTGATGTTAATGAGTATGAAAAACTAATTGATTGCCTGAAAAAAAAGGAACGTCCTTTATTTATTATGAATTACATTAAAGATATAGAAAATTATTGCAAGTTTCATTTGGAGGTATCGAATGAAGAAGCGTACGAATTAGCAATAAGCGCGATTATGGCAACAATTGATAATGTGGAAAATGGCGTCTTTCCGCAATCTATAATAGGATATATACTAGGAACCTCTAAGAAAATGCTTTCCGCAAGAATAAAATATAATAAAACATTTCTTAACCGGCTCGATAAACGATATGAATAAGGACGACTTATTTAAGGTGTTTTTAATAAATGACCTGATGGATTTGCCTAATGCCGTTACTAAAATTTTAGATATGGATTTAGAAGATAGGAATAAAATATACCGAGAATTGATTAGACTGAACGATAACGATTTGTCTTATGACTGGTTTCAAGAAGTTTACGAAAGTGATTTATCTGAAAGAAAGCAAAAAAAACAGGACTTCACACCAAATTCTCTGGGAGTATTATGTTCATTGCTAACATCTCAAACCGGAAGTATACATGAACCTACTGCCGGAAATGGATCTATGATCATTGCGGATTGGTGGCAACGTTGTACGAAATTATTACCCTGGGAACATTTCCCATCTCAGAATATTGTATCATGTTGGGAATTATCTGATAGATCAATTCCTATACTTCTTTTAAACTTATCGATTAGAGGAATTATGGGGTATGTTTATCACGGGGATGTATTAACAAAAGAAGTTAAGCAGAAGTATATCCTTCTTAATCGCAAAGATGATACACTTTCCTTTTCGGAAATAATAAAAGCAGATACTAATGCTAAAATAGTACAAGAATTATGAAATTAAATGATGTATATAATAAATGGTTGTCTGTCAAGAGAAGACAAGTTAAGGAATCAACACTAAGCTGTTATCAGCTCATATATATAAAGATACTGGCTCCTAGATTTGGATCTACAGATGTGGAGACCATGAATAAGAAGGTTGTTACAACATTTCTTTATGAACTTCTTGATTCAGGCACTAAGTCAAAGAAATACTGCTCAGATATCCTTATAGTCATAAAGATGCTTATTCGCTACGCTGGTGACGAATTGGACATCAATGTTCCCGATACAGCTTGGAAGGTTATTTGGCCAACCAATAATAAGGTTGGCGTTTCAAAATTAGAACGTTACACGCAAGAAGAATATCGTAAAATTGTTGAGTATGTTATGGATAATCCATCACCTCGCAATTTAGGCATTTTATTAACAATATGCACAGGCATGAGGATTGGCGAAATTTGTGCGTTACAGTGGCGGGATATAGATATTGTTGGCAATACAATTCATGTCAATAAAACAATGGAGCGCATATATCTTCCTGGAAATATCGGTACCGACAGGAAAAAGACGGTGGTTGAGATAGGAGCTCCTAAAACTAGTTCATCAGATAGGCACATACCTATTCTTAAAAATATTTTACCCATTGTGAAAAAGTTCTATGCCGTATGTAAGCCAGATTATTATGTTTGCACCTGCTCTGAAGATTTTATCGAACCTCGAACTTTACGTACATATTATCGAATTTTTATTCTTGAAAAAGTAAAGTTAAATCATTGCATTAAATTTCATGGATTACGACATACTTTTGCAAGTACCTTGATTGAAAATAAAGTCGATGTTAAAACTGTATCCACAATTCTAGGACATTCGGATATAAGTACAACCCTCAATGTATACGTACACCCATCAAATGAAGCCAAAATATGCGCTGTTAATGGAGGCCTAAAAGGAATATTCAGATAGTTTGGATACGGAATGATAAGAAAGAAGATAATAATTAAAAAAAATATGAGCGGAAAAAGATATTTCATAGTGTCATACAATTTTGGCAATGGCAAAGTACATGGTTCTGGGCAAACCACTTTTGTGACGGATGGATGCTATCTGAACAGACAGATAGCAATAGAGCAGATAGCATCTACACTTGAATGTGAAAATGCTGAGATTGTAATTTTGAATATTATTGAATTGCCTGAATCTGATTATAATGTTTGGAGTGCCAAAAAACAAACTAACAAGACATGAAGGAACAGCAGTGGTTGTTGCAAGTAATGCAATAACCACAATGATTTGATAATTAACAATTAAATAGATATGAATATAGGTTTACTAGCCGTCGATAGCACTTATCCTAACCTGGCATTAATGAAGATCAGTGCCTACCATAAGGCGCGTGGCGATAACGTGGAATGGTATAATCCTCTCTGTCGCTACGATAAAGTGTACATGGCGAAAGTCTTTTCCTTTACTCCTGATCACGGTTACTATATCAATGCAGATCAGGTAGAGAAAGGTGGAACCGGCTACGATATATCAAAGAATTTACCGAAAGAGATAGACCGGGCTTATCCGGATTATAGCTTGTATGGTATTGGTAAAGAGGCTTACGGCTTTTTGACGAGAGGATGCCCGAACCGCTGTAAATGGTGTATTGTCCCCAAAAAGGAAGGCAACATTACTCCGTACATGGATATTGAAGAAGTGGCCGGAAATAGAAAGCATGTGATTTTGATGGATAACAATGTTTTGGCTTCCGAATATGGATTACAGCAGATCGAAAAGATCGTTTCTATGGGGTTTCGAGTTGACTTTAATCAGGGTTTAGACGCTCGGTTAGTAACTGATGACATAGCCCGGCTTCTGGCTCGCGTGAAATGGATAAAGCGTATCCGATTTGGTTGTGATACGCCTGGACAAATCGCGGAAGTGGAAAGAGCCGCAAAGCTGATTGACAAATACGGTTTCAAAGGTGAATACTTCCTATACTGCATCTTGATGGACTTTAAAGAGTCGTTTCACAGGGTTAATTATTGGAAAAGCGTTAGCCGGCGATTTGTACCGCATTGTCAACCCTTCCGGGATCTGAACAACCCGCGCCAAATTATCCCACAATGGCAGAAAGATATGGCTCATTGGGCTGACCGGAAGGAACTCTACATGAGTTGTGATTTTAAAGACTTTACCCCGCGCAAGGGATTTAGGTGTAACGAATATTTTAAAAAAATTGAGCATGAGTAAATATACAGCAAAACAAATTGCCGAGTCCGATGATCTGTTTGATAAGCAAATACATAAAGTCAGAAAGTTTTATTTGAGTCGTAATCCTGATAAAATGATGATGCTCGAAGAAAGAAAAGCTGTTATCAAAGAACGAAATAAAGGTCTTTCCCCAGAATATGATAAGGAATATTATTGCGGAACCTGCGGAGCTAAAGACGGTGCGGAGCATCCTAAAACCGGATATTGCTTTCACTGTGATACGGATAACTGGATTTCAAAAAATAACTAACAACTAAAAAATTATGAACAGCAACGCACATGAATATAAGGTCAATGCCACCAAAGTAGCATTGCATCTGCTACGAGAGCCCGACATATTCGAAACGAATATGAAATTGTTTTGCGCTAAAGATCTTGAAGATGCTTTTATAGCCGGTGCCCAATGGCAACTACAGCAATTAGGACATCCCGATCCTCCCGGAGAACAAGGAGCGGACGGTACTATAATCATCAAGGATGTGATGAAAGAAAAGGCTATCGAAGCCTTTAATGAAGCGATGATTTATTTCGAATCACCGGACTGCCCGACAGCGGAAGAAGCCTTGAAGCATTTTATCGCTTGCCTGGATCAGGGACTAGACAGTGGTTGTTCGGAAAAACCGAACGACCAGATATGTGGAGATTGTGACGCTTACTTCGAATGTCAGATGGCCGGTGCCGAGCAGAACGATGCTGCCTGCTCTGGGTTTGATGATAGTGTGTTAAGTCAAACAAACGAAAAAGACTATGAGGCAAAGCGATGAATGGTGCTGCATGAATTGTGCGAACAGAGATGATTGTTCAATAGGTGATAATCATTTCAACCTTCTAAATTATTGCGCGAATTATTCTGACGAAAATGATGCTAGTGATTCTTATTCAACCGAAGATTTAGAAGACTGGTAAAATAGCTCAAATCACGAAAAACATTAGTTGAATAGAACGGCAACTCCGCTCGGTGTCGGCCGAGCGGAGTCTGTAAACTCTCGACAGCGAGTTATCGCTATCTCTGATAAAAACACTACAAAAGTAGTGCTATTCTATGAAAGAAACAAAATTACCATTATGGAAGCACTTCAAATTAGCCTTTCAAGTTGTAACGCTGCACGTTTGCAAAGCGAGTATTTCAGGAACCTGCCATCATGTGATTTTTTGGAATTCGCGACTCTTTTCGCCCAAATACACAAGCGAGGCAGCATGTTCCATCTTTACAGGAACCTTCTCACGCATTTTCAAAATTATCAACACGTCATTGGCCGCACTTTTACAACAAGTCAGATTGGCCGTGAAGAACTGGATGATTTCATCCAATATTTGCACATCGACAAAGGGCTGAAACTTTCCACAATCAAAAGCATGATAACCAGATTTAAATATCTTTTAAAAAAGGCATATTTAAAAGGCTGGGCCGTTGATGACTCTTACTCCGAGGTAAAAGTCCGGGAAAACGAATCCACATTCGTATACCTTACTGAAAAGGAAATTGCCCGCATCTATTACTATACAGAACTATTGCCCTGGGAAGAAGAGATTCGGGATATCTTCATCGTAGGATGCATGACCGGCCAAAGATATTCCGACTATTCCCGTTTGTCTTCGGACAACATCAAGGGGGATCATATCCACATCGTCCAGAAGAAGACGAAAAACAAAGCGGTTGTCCCTTTGACGGAGTATGTGAAGGAGATATTCGCGAAATACGGCGGGAAGATGCCCAGAGCCCGTTGCATCCAATATTTTGACAAAGCCATTAAAGGTGTCTGTAAGAAAATAGGCATCGATGAGATTATTGTTTACGAGGAAGAACGTGCCGGGGAAATCGTAGTGGTCAAAAGGCCCAAATACGAAATGATATCCTCCCATACGGCCCGCAGGACCTTCATCACCAATATGAACAAGAACAATGTACCAAGCGCGAAAACCCGTAAATGCACAGGGCACAAATCAACCGCCTGCTTCGACAGATATGACAGAATGACCCTTGAAGAAAATGCAAAATCTTTGTCCGGAAACGGTTTCCTGGCATGATGACTAATGAGAAAGAGGCCTAAATTGAAGTTTAGTGCCTCTTTCTTTGTAAGGTATTGGTTATGAACCTAACTTTGTAAATAGATTGATTGATTTTACTGTTTGTCCATGGCCTACAATAATAGAAATACATTATTGAAGATGATACGCGTACAAGACATTGTCCTCGCCGAAAAGAAGAAGGGTGTCTCGCAATTATATGTGTATGAGCATATCATCCGCGATACGTTCCTGATCTCCTACAGCACTTTCAACCGTTGGATTTCGTATCCGGCCAAGCAGGAACTGAAACACGGGAAAAAGGGACACGAGGACAAGCTTCAGCTAACCTTTGGTTTTTAATCCGACAAGTGTAACCATCCAGCCGTTATATTTATGATAGTGTTCCCAGGATACCGGTTTCAGGGGTCGTGTCTTTCCTTCTTCAAAATCCAGCCTGTATCCATTTACGGCATCCAGCACATCACGGGCCAACTTCTCATGCCACAGGACATCCCCATCCCGCATATCCCCGTCCGATTCGTCCCTTGTCTCGGAAACGACATGAAGGCGGATGTTTATCTGACATGAATTTGTCTGTTTTGTCTCGGCAGTGATATCCAAGGCGGCAAATTCCACCAGGACGACAGGACTTGTATGGATCACTCCTTCATATTGGTTGTTGAACCATTGGATGTCTTTTAGCCGGCTGTTCGAAGCATCGGAAACGATACCTGTTTCCGGATCAAGCAGGATACCGAACTTTTCGGCAATCAACCCTTTGATATCCTTATATAAGCTGTAATACATATTTTTATTTGTTTAAAATTTTATCCAAACCTTTGATTATGATATTTTCCACTTTATCATTCAGTTCCTTGCTCTCCCCGATGAATTGCCGGGCCGGGAGCATCACTGTTTTTTTTCCGAATATTTTTATCGGTCCCCCGTAGTTTTGTACATATGCATATGGCTTGTCGGACGTTATCGAGACCTTCCCGGACTTGGGGATATACCTTATACTCTTCCTTAAATCACCGGAACTTCCGGACAATATTTTACGGATTGTCGCAGCTTTGCTGAAATTAAGTTTTTTCTGCTGTTTTACCTTATATGTCTTACTGGTTTTCCTGTCACGTTTAAAACGGTAGGAAACGCGTTTTTCCCCTTTGTAGTCAAAGCCGTACCATTTGCTGGAAGGATCACGTCGTTTTACATCCTTCCACTTTTTTAAACCGTTATCGACAAACCCTTCCTGATCGAAATTCTCTTTAAAATGAGCCACGGCTTCACGCCCTACAATTTTAGGCAATGAGTTTTTCGCCCAGTCCTGGCTCTCTTTTAAAAGATTGTCAAAATATTTTTGTATGTCAGTATTTTGCATGTCGTCTAATATTAGTATTTTTGTAACGGTTCTAAGCCGAAAGGCCGTGAGCCCCCTTCTGGCAGGTTTGATTATTTCAAATCTGCCAGTCGTATTTTAAAGCTTTCCGAAAGGATATTGGCGCGGTCCAGCCTGATATCTTTCCCATTGATCACAATCGTAACGGTTTTTATGTTTTCCGACCGTCGCACCCTTGAACGTAAAGCTGCGCTCAACTCTTCAACAGATATGTCCGAATCTACCCAAATCACGACATGGTCAGCTTGCTTCCTTGCGTCCCGGAGCAACCGGTCAATCGAATTTTTCGAAGGGGTCCGGCTGACCTTGTATTCTTCCTCATATCCCAGTGTCCTGTTGAGACTGTCTGCCGATTTCACGTTATCCGGATTATTCAACAGATCAATGTCATATCCGTATTTGTTGGCAAAATATGAAGCCACCCGTATATTCTCCTCCCGTTCACCTTTGCCGTGTCCACTATGGATACGAAGCCGACCTTTGTCGGTAGGAACTGTTTCATACTCTTCTTCCTCCAGCAACCGCTCCACCGCTTTTTCCGCTCCCTTGTAAGCTTCCGTCACATAAGGATGGTTATCCGTGAAAATACTGCCCGTATAGGCAGGGTTGCGGTCCAGACCGGGAGAAGCCGGTGCCACCCCGTCCCGTGTCGCTTTTTCTCCCGGAATCACGGGACGGTCTCCGATGTGGGTAATCGGATCAGCCGTGTTTTCCATGTCGCACTGGCAATTCCATACACATCCCGGATAATGAGTTTTCCACCAAGGATCAGCGAGGGAGCGGACATTGCCATAATACATCCGGTGCGAAATTCTGGGCTCTGCGGCAGAACTGGGCAGCCAACGAAGATTCGGAAACAGATCGGCATCACGCATATATTGCCGGAAACGGGCGGCTGTCCGTGCGGCGGAAACAGCCGTAACATATTCCGTCTTGAGCCAGTCCACATTATATTGTCCGATTATGGCTTCGGATGCTTTTCTAAAACCGTCATAGCTTCTCAGATTCCCTTTCTCATCGGTCAGAAGGGTTGCCAGGTCATTCTGCTCACGGTGTGCCTTGAATGCTGCAAATACGGCATTGTTCCTCTTTAATTCACGAAGGAATTCCGGATCCGGATCGCCGAATCTTACTTCTGCATGAAAACCTGTCTCGACCGCTTTGTCAAGGTAAGAGCGGGTATGTTCGAACAGGTCCGGATCGATATCATCCCGGACATCAAATTTTTCGTATATGCGTTTTAATATGGCATTCCTGATTGACTCATCCAAACTGAAATCCATTGAAATCTGTTCCCGCATGGAAGCACACGCCGGACAGTGGCAATCATACAAGTGGGAAACAAGCCCGGAAAATCCTAAACCTTCACTTTCCGGGCCTTTCCGAAAAAACCGATGGCCCGGTCTTCGTCCGGATTATTCCGCTTGGCAGGGTTCGGCTCGTCATAGCTCTTGTTGTCCACCGTGTTCTCCTTTTTATCCTTCAAGCCATAGAACCGGAACTCGTATCCGTCCAGCTTGTAGCCATGTGCGACAAGAAAGGGAAAGAGACGGTAATTGACAATATCCTGGATGCGTTTCATCCGCGCCTTGGTGAACTCCGTAAGGACCCTTTCGTGCACTTCCGCGGTTCCGGTCCACTGTCCGTTCTTGCTGGTTCCGGTCTGCCCGTTCATCATCTTGGCGATCTGGTCGTCACAGAAATCAGCAAGGCTCTTGTAATTATCGCTGCTTTCCTTGCTGGCTACGGCTGTAACGGTCAGTTTTTCATTACTGCCGACGACTCCAACCAGGTTACTGCCAAAACGGACGGCCATCTCCATCGCTTTTTCCCGTTCTTCTTCATTGTCGGTGTCCGTCTCATAGGTGATAAAAGGTTTCCCGAACCTTTCGTTGTACTCCGACCAGTCCGACCGTGCATAAGTTTTCCATATGATTTCCCGGCTGATGGATTCCAATTTTCCAAGCACTTCCGGATCTCCGACGGGCAAAAGGAAAAACGCCGTTTCATGTCCCTCGTAAGATATGCCGTCACGATCCCAAGGGTTTATCGTGATTATCTTCTCAAAAGGACGGACATGCTCTCTTGGAAAGACTTTCACGTCCACGAATTCGCCTTTGGAATCCTGCTCGCCGAATTCGATAAGCTGATATCCCCAAAATTCACTGTCCATCACAAAGGTTAGAAAACGCGTAAACCAGGGACGATCCAAAAGCAGGGTCCGTTTCTTATCCTTACTGTCACTGCCTTTCTTGCAGACCTCAAAAGGCTCCGTGATCAGAAAGGCTTCCGCCTTTTCATGCTCGCTGATGACCTGGCTGTCTTTCCATGTGTTTTCATATATATCCAGCAGGCCTGTCCGGTCGGAATTATCCGGATCAAGGGCTTCCAGAGCGGCCTTCACGAGGTTATTCATTTCCATGTTGACCCGTGTGGGACCTTGGCGTTTCAAAAGGGAAGACTTACGTTTTCGGCTCATGCCGAACTTGGACGCTATTTTGTTTGTAATTCTTTTTATATCCATTTCGAATTGTATTTAGATGATGTTTACACAGAGGACACAGATCAGCCAAAAGGATTATGACTTCGCCTCGGACTGGAAACCCACCGGAACGATGTCCGGGGTTTGCCGGAGGAATCCAAAACCGGAATGAGCGTGCTGTTGTCCTTGCCGGATGCGACCCGGTCGATCTCTTTCAGCACGTCTTCGTAGTTTAACCTTACCCTTTCCGGGATACTTTCATCCGGGACGGACTGATAGAGAAAATAAACTGTGAGGACGGTCATCCACCGGACCATCGAAGCATTCCGGCTGTCCCCTTCTTTCGAAAGTTCCTTTATTATTTGATAACGTCCGGACAGTTTCTCGGAAATATACCCGTAAGCCATTGTCTGTGCGTTGAGTATCTTACAGTCTTCATCGCGGATGAGCTTTTTTAGTGAGGCTTCCGATATGAAAACAAGGAAATCGCATGTCTGCAAATAATCTACTACCATGGTCGTCTATATTTGTTGTGTTTGTATTTTGCGGATCTAAGCCCGCCGGTTTGTTTCATTCCGGGCTTGTTAAGTTTGTAAATGCCACCTTCCACGGCATCGGGACCGTCATCGTGCGGAGCATCCGGAAATCCAAGGAATTGCTGACGGATCTCCTGCATGTCCGGACTGTGCTTCAATGCCTTGTTAAAGCGGATCCTCCCCCTCTCCGCATATGCGGAAAGGTTTTCGATGCGCTCCACTTTGTCCGGCTTATCCCGCCTGTCTCCCCTGATGGCAATGCTGTAGCCTCTTTTTTCCGCTTCTTCATCGTATTTTTCAAGATGTATATCCTGGATGAAATTCGCTTCCATCCAGTGCGGACAATTTCTATGCGAGGGTATTTCTTCCGCCAGAGCGTAATGGCCGCGGACCATTTCAGGGGTGGTGCACTGGCGGCAAAACGCATCGTAAATGTCAAAGTAAGGACCATTCTTGCCGATCAGGACGATTGCCTTGAAATCGTTCTTTTTCGAGTCTTTGTAAGAGGGATCGCAATAGGTGACCAGCTTCTCGCAGTTGTCGATTGGCGGCAGGTCGGCCCAGGGAAGGTGTTCTTCGCGGAACACCCGGCCAATTACGATATGTTGGTGGAACAACTCGCGAAGGGCAATACGCTGTCCCATGTTCTTCATCTTCGTCAGGATCTGTTCCCTGGTATATCTTTCTTTCCATGCCGGCACGCCTTTTTCCGAAAGGTCCATTTCGTGTGTGCGCGGGTTTTCAAGGGCATATACTTTCAGATGGGTTATCGTTTCTTTCACCGGATCGCCTTCTTCAACATCTCCGACGATATGTGAGAGGATGCTGCCTTTATGGATACGGTTCCCGATCACGACAAAACGGCTGCCTTTGGTCGGTGCACAGCCGTACAGGTCACCCAACACCCAGTCCGTGGCTTCCTGTACGCGTTTTTCATTCTTGCATATTTCAGCGTCATCTATGTCGTCGACAATAATCAGGTTGGGACGGAGCGCGGCTTCACGTACGCCACGCGGGGATTGTCCGCGACCGAATGCCCAAAAACCGATCCCGTCATTCGTGACGAAATGCCCGGTGTCCCATTTCCCCGACTTGTACTGCGGTCCGTAGTCGGCAATATAACGCTGGTTGAACATCAGCTGTTCCTGCAAATCTGCGAGCAATCCGTCCGCCTTATCCTCATTGGCCGAGGAGAGGACAACGCCAGTAAGTTTTCCCAAAGCCTTAAGGTACATTGGCAGGAATATGTCCATGACAACGGATTTGGCATGTTCACGCGGCCATTCTCCGACGAACATGATGTTGTCGTTTTCGACGATCAGGCCAACTCCTTTTTTGTGGAACCAGGCAAAATCGGCATCCATGAAGTCTTCGAAATAATAACGGCAGAATTTCGTGAAGTTTTTCAGAAGAGAGGCTTTTCGCCTGCCTTTTTGCTCATCCGTTTCCTCACGGATCGGTTCGAGACGGACCGTCTCCTGCATTTCTCTGAGCCACTGTTCATATTCTTTCTGCTCCTTTCGGCTTAAATTCATCTCCAGGCTCATGATCTGTTCCCTCCCCTTTCCTCATTTAAAAAATCATTCAAGGCTGGAGCTACGTCACGTGCCAAAACAGGGTAGTTGTCCGTAAGGAACTTGTTGATCTTCCGTACAGTCCTGACCAAAGCCGTCCAGTCGGTTTCCTTCGGCTTTATCATGTTGTAGAGGTCCCGCACCCCGTCTATGTCCCCTTTGCCGATCAACCGGGGCTCCCCGCCATCCGCCTCCGATTTGATATACTGGTCCTTCAGCTTGCGCAGCTGGAGGAGTTGGTAACGGACCAGGTCGCGGATGTCTTCATGTATCGTCTGCATGGCCATAAGGTCTTCTGTAGCTTTCTGCTCCCAGGCCCCGTTCTTTTTCCATCTGGATATCGTCTGCTCGGACCTTTTCATGATCCGTGCGATCTCCTGTCCGGAAATTCCTTCCTTGAACAATATGTAGGCAATGTATTTGTCGTCCATGTCACGTGTTTTTATGATGCAAAGGTGACGGCATAAATCCTTTTGGAAAAGAAAAGTTCCAAGCCTTGCAATCTTTATTACAACCCTTGGAACTTTATTTGCGGCAGGTCTTTTACGGCCTTTACTTCGCTGTCGAAATCAATCAACAAATCACAGTAACGCGAAAAATAAAATGGCTTATGAACTTATAGAAAACAAGGAAAAGCGCGAAGCTACCATACGGATGTATGGTGTGATAGGCCGTGACGTGGACGGAAACCGGATGGCCTATGATATTGCGAATCTGGATAAGGAGGCTGACACCATCCACATCCTTATAAACAGTGACGGGGGAAGTGTCTCGCAAGGGTTGTCGGTCGTATCGTCCATTCTCTCGGCAAAAGCCTATATCCATGCGCATGTGAATGGCATTGCGGCAAGCATGGCTGCCGTCATTGCGATATCGTCCGACAAGGTGAGCATGCAGGATTATGCAAAGCTCATGATCCATGATCCCCATATCCCCGGTATGGAAAGTGAAAAACTGTCGGCAAAGGACCGCAAGGCGTTAAACTCCATTGCCGACACCCTTCGTACCATCCTTTCGAGAAGGGGCTGTGACAAGGATAAGATAACATCGCTGATGAAGGATGAAACCTGGTTTTCCGCATTGGAAGCACAGTCGGCGGGCCTGTGCGATGATGTGGTCACGACTCCCCGCAAGGAGGAATTAAGCAATCTATCTGTTCCGGAACTTTTGAGCCGGATCAATAACGAATATCAATCATCTAATAAAAAGACAAACATGAAAGAAATTGCAAAAGCTCTCGGCCTTCCGGAGGGTGCAAGCCAGCAGCAGATACTGGATGACATTGCTGAAAAAAAGAAGACGGCAAACGAAACGAGGGATGTCCTTATCGGACAATTGCTCTCTTTGGGTAAAAAGAACGGGACAGTAACGGACAAGAATGAAGACCGGATGAAGCGGCTGGCCAATGCCGATTTCGAGTTATTCGCGGAAATGATATCCGATGTTCAGGACAAAGAGGTAGACAAACAAACAGAAGAGGACGGGGAATTTACCCGTAAACCTGCCGGACAAACGGAAAACCGCCGGCTAAGTGATGTCCTCGATCGTGTGGGTAAAAAGGAGAAAAAAGGCGGAAACGACAGCCATGACTGGGATTGGTATCAAAAGCACAATCCGGATGCCCTGCTTAAAATGGAACGGGAAGATCCGGAACGTTTCAACCGCCTGCTCGACGAATATGAATCTTCAATCGCATAAAAGTTATGAACACGGAATTACAGAATCCAATCGTAAAGTGGCCCTTCGGTAAGGCAGACGTTGTCAGTTTGACGGCCACAGGAAATCAGGCTGTCGATATTTATAACAACCTGACAATCGTAGATGGTGCAAGCGTCATCGCAACCGGGGCACGCACCCTTAATCTTGCAATCAGCAAGGACGTGGAACCGGGTGCCCGCCTTGTCGTGAAAACAAGGACGACTGCCACGGAAAGCCTTACTCCCGGAGAAGGTATGGCTGGTAAGGCAACTGTCGGAGTTAACGGCAAAACAAAAGTTGCCGAATATGTGTATGATGGTGAAAAATTTATCCAAACGGCCGATGCCGTACAAATCGATTAGAATATGGCAGAAATAAGAACGACACTTTATTCGAGCGAACTACAAAAGCTCATTTTCCCGGACAATAGTTTTTATAAGAAGTCTATTGGTGAGACCGGGGTGGCTGATAAAACCGAACAGGTGGAAAAGCCTGTACAGACAAAGATCAGCAAAGCGAAAGAGGGTAAACCCAGTTCTTTGCCCTTGTCTGTTGAAACGTCAACGGACAGCACGAAAAAGTACAATACGACATTAATCTATTGCGCTCCCCTGCTTATCGACTCGCAGTCCGAATTGCTTGTCAACTACAACAAACGTCAAACCAAGCAGGAACAACAGGCTGCGGAGATCAACACGAAAGTCGCCGCTTATACGATGGAACACTGGTGTCCCAAATTGGAAGCGAACATTCTGAAAACGACAGGAAGCGCACGTCCGTCAAACGTGATGGGGTTCACTTCGCAAAGAAAGGCCCTGACGAAAGAGGACCTTCTGAAGGTTCTTAACCTGATGATGCGAATGGGCGTTTCCGGAATGGGAGGCAATTGGTACGGCATGGTGACGGCTGACATGTACACCGACTTGCTCGCCATACCCGAATTTGTCGATTATTACAAGACGGGGAACGAATCCCGGCTGAAGGAAGGGGTTATCGGACGCATCCTTGGCATCGACATCTTCCAGCGTTCAACGGAAGAAGGGCACAATGGCGTATTGTACAACGGAAAAACTCCTTTAAGGGGAGATGCGGATGTGAAGGATTCCTTGCTTTCAGGGGCCTTGTTCTGGAACGACAAGATGGTCTGCCGTGCAGAAGGAAGACTCAGAACGATCATTAATGCGGAAGCTCCCGGTTATTTGGGCGGCACGATCATCGAGTCGTTCACCCGTTACGGAGCCGACATCATTCGTGACGATCAGAAGGGTGTGATTGCATTGTTGGAAGACAAGGCATGATTGTCCACTGAAGGCTTCAGGCATGAAAGTGTTTGAGGCTTTCGGTATCTTTTATTAATCACTAAATAAAGAAGACGATGGCAAGAAATAATGGAGAACCGTTGGATGGCAGGAACCTGATGCTGTATATCAACACTGCGGAGACGAACGAATCTCCGGTATGGCAGGCGCAGGCATTGGCTACCAGTCATACGATCACGTATAATACGGAAACAAAAGAAAGGTTGACAAAGGACTCTCCCGGAGGTAACCCGGAGAAGAGGATCACTTCAGTCACAGTTACGATCAAGGCCGATGCGCTCCGGGCTTTTGGCGACAAGGATAAAAAGTTGCTGCTGAAAACCATGAAGGAGAAGAAGAATGTCCTGTTAAAATATGGTTTCGCGGAAGCGGACGAACAAGAAGGGGACGATTACGAGGAAGGGGAGTTCGTTATAGACTCTTTGGAAGAGACATCACAGGCCGGTGAGGATGTGACGTACAGTGCACAATTTTCATCAAGCGGGGATGTGCAGACCAAACAAGTCGCATCCTAATAAATTGTATCATGACAATGGGAAAACATTCAATTTCAATCAATAATACGGAATATCCCTGCCGGCTGACCATGGGGGCCATGCTGGAATTCAAACGAAGAACCGGGCAGGAGGTTACCGAGATGAAGGGTACGGATATCGCTCTGGTCATTATGTTGATCTTCTGTTGCCTGGTCTCTTCCTGTAGGGCAGACGGCGTGGAACTGCCGTTCAAGGACGAGATGGATATGGCCGACCACATGTCACCTGAAGATCTTTCAGGATGGCAAAGCGAAAACTTTCAGGCGCAAGCGGCCTCTTGTGAGACGGAAAAGGCACAATCTAAAAAAAAAGGATAACCATCCTGGAACTGCTTGGGCTGGCTGTAGGCCGTATAGGCATGAGCCGGACGGATTTCCTACAGCTGACCCCCGAAGAATTCAGCGAGATAGCCGGGCAGTGGAACCAAAATGAAACGGTCTTTTTCCGCAGTAGTTGGGAACAGACCCGGTTTATGGCACATTGCATATTGACTCCATTTTCAAAAAAGAAACTGAATCCGACAGATATTGTCCGGTTTGATTGGGAAAAGGAAAAACAGGAAAATAAACAGGTAAAAATAGCAACGAGAGAAGATTTCGAACGTGTAAAAAAGGAATATGGCGGATAGAGGTATTACATATGACATATTGCTTCGGATGCGGGACCAGGTTTCCGGTGTTTCCAAAACGATTGACAAGGAGTTGAAGGTTGTCAAACAATCTGCCGATCAGGTAGTCGGCAGTCTGAATGGCATCTCCGGTCGGCTGTCTGCTGTTTCCAATTCATCTGTGGGTAACGTGAAGAATATTTCCAATGTTGTCGATAACTTGAAAAGACAATACCAAAGCTTGGGGAAAGAGGCGGCTACGGCCTCTGAAGCATTGGAAAATTCCACAAAAAGAGTCACTCCGAGATTCAATTCCCTGAATGTGTCCGTTCAGCAGGTGGCAAGAGAATTACCGGCACTGGCAATCAGTGCAAATACATTCTTTCTCGCTATCTCCAACAACTTGCCGATCTTGGCGGATTCGATATCGGCAGTACGTAAAGAAAACCAGGAATTAATCGCTTCAGGACAAAAGGCGGTTCCAGTTTGGAAACAGGTGGCTGGTTCCATATTCTCTTGGCAAACCGCATTAGTTGCAGGAGTGACGATCTTATCAATGTATGGTGAGGAAATCTTTGATTTTACCAAAAGTTTGTTTGTTTTGTCGGATGCAACGGATAGTAATAAAAAAGCATTCGAAGCTTTACGAAATACCGCTATAAGCTATAATGAAGAGTTATTTAAAGAGAGTAACAATCTTCGTTATATTTATAACGAAATCATGGCTACTACTGAAGGTACTGCTGCCAGAAAAAATGCTATAGACAGGCTCAATGATACATATGAAAAGTATATGCCGTATTTGCTATCTGAAAAATCCTCATTGGGAGAACTAAATACTGTATATACAGCTATAAATTCTAATTTAAGAACACAGATTGCACTTAAAGCACGTTCTTCTCAAATTGACGAACTTTTGAATGAAGCCTCAAAAAGTCAAGCTGAAGCTGTATACAATATGCAAAAGGCTTTGTCAAACCAAAAACTATCCACACCTATATCCGATCAGATCATCGCTTCACTTGTTCAAGATGCCCCTAAATGGCGTGAAGCTGGAGACACTCTTGGAGAAGCTTTTCAGCAAGCAATGAAAAATATACAAACGACTTTTCCACAGGTTAAATTTGATAGCGATACCAGAAGTGGTATTTATGATTACTTGAAAAGTTTTTATCAAATGGAAAGTGCAATTGACGCAGTAAATAAACGCGTGGACCTTCTTTTGGGAAAAACAAATCAAATTACGGAAATAGGAGAAGTTATCATTACGCCTGACAAAAACGGTAACAATGAAGATTTAAACACTAACCTAAAAACTATTGGAGGCATTGAAAATAAAATCAAAAACCTCAAAGAAATCCAATCGAAAGCATCAGAAGAACAACAGGTTGCTTTAGAAAAAGAAATTCGCCTTTATGAAGCACGCTTGGAACTTATGAAAAAAACGATTTTTGCTGCGGCAGAAGGTAATCTGACAAAGGGAGATAAAGAACTTTTAAAGTTGCCAAATATTCAGGCAATGGATGTCCCTGCAATAGAATTTCCTCTTAAGATAGACGAAAAGTCTTATCAGAGAGTACAGCAAAAGATTCGTGAAAGCGGATATGTGTTTGTGAAAGAAGCCCAGATCACAGCCAGACAGATGTCCGGCATACTGTCGAACAGCATACAGGGCTTTATGGAAGGATTTGGGGAAGCGGTTGCTTCAGGAAACGGATTAGAGATTCTTAGATCATTCCTTCTCTCCCTTATGGATATGTTGCAGCAATTCGGTTCGGCCTTGATCGCCGCAGGTATGGCATCCGAAGCTCTCAAAGCGATTGCTTGGAGTGGTATAGGGGGTATTATTGCCGGTTCGGCCTTGATTGCAGCGACTGCTGCTGCAAAAGCGGCATTACAAAACATAACGGCTTTTGCTGCCGGTGGTATCGTGTCTGGTCCTACACTGGCTTTGGTTGGAGAATATTCCGGAGCTTCGAATAATCCGGAAGTGATTGCGCCATTAAATAAACTCCGTTCCATGTTGGAGCCAACCGGTTTATCTGCAAAAAGCCTGTACCTGGAAACCAAGGTCAAAGGAAAGGATCTATATATAGCCTTACGTGGAGTTGAACATGAAAAAAGGAGAACACGATGAGTATGGGTTTGAGATATAAAGGCGGATTTCACAGCCTGAGCCAAGTCCTGTATGAAATTGAGATATACCAGGAAGGATATTCCGGTCAAGTATCTGACATTGCTTTTTGTGAAGATCCCCTTGAAATCGAGTGGCCGGAGACGGATAAACTAGAACCGGTCCAGTCCAGCAACGCCACTCTCCAGTTATACTCGGACAATGACCGTCAATTCATCGACTTGTATACGATCAAAGCCGGCAGCATCCGTATGGATGTACTCCGGGACGGTATGCTGTATTGGTCCGGTACACTCGATCCGGAATTGTACGAGGAACCATTTGCGTACAAAACGGACTATGGGGTAGAAATAACGTTCGCGGACATGGCCATCCTGGATAGGCTGAACTGGAATAAGACTGGGTTTATGACCCTCCGGGAAATCATTGGTGAAGCGTTGGGGCTAACGGGTATCAAGTTTCAGGAAATAGAGGACCATATCAGCACTAAAGTGTCCCAATACGACACGGGAAATATATTGGATGTCGTATCTGTCAATTTGGACAATTTCTACGATGAAGACGGGGAACCTATGACCGTACGTGAAGTATTGGATGAGACATTACGTCCATTTGCACTTCGATTGATTCATAAAGGTGGAAAGATCTTCGTATATGATTTAAATGATATTTACACGACTTTCGATCCGGAAACGATAGTTTGGGATTCTGACGATTCCGTAGTGGGGGTTGATAAGGTATACAATAATGTTACCGTCACGTTTTCTCCATATGAGAATATGGATTTGATGAAAGGGGAAGTCGATCCCGACAGTGTCCCCGGAGACGGGATGGAGATCAAAGTGGACAGGACTAAAAATAGTTCAGGATTAATGACATCTCCTCCGGGATTCCGAATAGCTTATTCCGATAAGGGGAAAGGTGTAGAAATATCGGACAGGGCCGCTTATTACCGCATAGACCCGATCCATTCCGGGGAAGCCTCGGCCGGGGTAGCCTGGACCATAACAGTGACGAATACATATGGTGGTGATATCCGGCATTTGGAAAAGCCATCCTCTACAATCGGGGGAATGGTGCTAAAGGTATCCGAACGTCCTTATCTTGGTTACATCGGCCTAGACAGACGCAATTTCAGGCTGAAACTTACCATTGATATGCTGTTTGACCCTCGATATAATCCATTCGAGGAAGCTTCCAAAGAAAATGAAGAAGGGAATTGGGAAGAGCAACAGAATTGGGCAAACTTTGCTTACGTTCCGTTTATCCTGACACTTAGGGATAAGGCGGGAAAGGCCATATATCACTGGGAAAACAAGTTGGTAAAAGATGGTAACAGTTATGAACATAACGCAAGTAATTGCCGATGGGTTACAGGAGAAGGAAGTTGGGGTGATGCCTGGTTTTGCTGGTATGAAGGGAATCGTAAGAATGAAAGCGGTTTAGGCGGATGGCAAACGAATAAACAGATCATCGGCTATTACCGGGGCGGATTACCTATTTTGTTTGACAAGGCCGGTCGAGGAGAATTTATCGATCTGCCTGATAAGTCCGGATATCTGGAATTACAAGTAGGATATGGGGTACCGGCCTATGATTATGAAAAGGAAATAAAAGGTCAGTTGTATGAGCAGTGTCGTTGGATTTTATACAAGAATCCGGCCATAAGCCTTGTCGATAAAAATTACAAAAACATCAATGCAAAGGACTTTGAACACAAAGCATGGATCAACCGTGACGCAAAGGAAGATCTGAAGATCGATACAATCCTGGGGACGATGGAAAGTCCGTCTCCTGTGGCAAAAGGGCAATTGTATAAGACTTCCGATTATTCCGTCATATCGGAATTTTACCGCGCCGGCGTAACGGATCTGCTTGAAAGGTTGTTGATCGGTACTGTGTATAGCAATTATGCATCCCGGCACAATACATTGTCGGGGACAGTGATCCTGCTTCCTGAATTTAACATCTATACGGATGTTAATGAGCCAGGCAAATATATTATCATAAGTGAGACGCAACGTCTGTACAACGACGAAAGCGAAATTTTAATGACAAGGTTTGATGCAGACAATTATGAAGGGTTAGAATTTGATGGAACAATATAATGTCATATTAAACAAATTTCCGGCCAATCCTCGGAGCAAAAGAAGATTGGCGAGCCAAGGATTTTTCGGAAGTGAAAGTTCTTCGGGAGGTTCGAATATCGGCGGATCTTCGTTTTCCGGTTATTGGGACCTCATTACTACCAATGCGGCCGGAGAAGCTCTGGACGAAGGCAAGGAATATATCCGAACAAAGTATTCGGCCGTTTCTGAAAAGGATGTTGTAGCCTATGGCACGCAGGATGAATTTCCCGATATGGGATTTCCCATTGCGACTTATTCTACTCCTGGAGCAGTACAAATCAAACAGGGAGGCGGTTTGATCATCGGAGAAGATGGTATTATATCTGTTGATCCTAATTTCGCCGGCGGAGGCTTGGATGAAAAGCAGCTCAAAGAATATCTGGACAGGTATCATTATCTGACTCCATCCAGCTTGTTGTATGGCTACCTATCAAACAGCATAAGCCCTATTATCACGGCATCAGATAGCGTTAATTCGGCGTTCAAAAAGCTCGAAACGCAAATTATTAATTTGAATAAGGATTACGTTACGCTGACTACGGATCAAACGATAATAGGACAAAAAACATTTGAAAAGACGGTGTTATCCAAAGCGGATGTTGTGGCATACGCTGTAAGCGATATTGGCGATCTTATAGCTATAGCAACTCCTGATATGTACGGTTTGGTCAAATATGACAGCTCAGTATTTTCAATCAATTCCATCGGGCAGCTTACATTAGCAGACGGAGCCGGCGGAGGATTGACAAACGTCATACCATCCGGTACCGGAAATGCCGTAACAGAGTTGTCCTATGATAAGACAACCAAGATTCTTACCTGGAAAAAAGGAAGCACTTTCGCGCTTCGCACAGAGATACCTACCCGATTGGGGCAATTATCCAATGATGTGGGGTATATTACGGGTATCAACAAGAATATGATACTTAATGCCCTTTCCGGAGCAGGTAGTAATAATAAATATCTGGCCGGAGATGGTACGTTTTATACCATTTCTTATAGCGAAATAAGCGGAACGCCGAACTTGTCTGTATACGTCAAAAAAGCCGGGGATACGATGTCCGGCGATCTGACAATACGGAAAACGGAACCTGCGTTGATTTTATCAGGGTCTCGACAGTGGTCAATATACGAGGCATCAGGAGATTTAGGGTTCCGAAATGGCAATACTTTGGCTGCATATTTTTCCGGCAGTAATAACGGTACATTATTGATATATAATGATCTCATAGCTCACGGGGATGTTGTCGCCTATTCATCTTCCGGCATAACAGATTTAGCCGTCGTTGCATCGTCGTCAACTTATGGGCTGGTAAAGTATGATGGCAATACAATAAGAGTTAATTCATCTGGGCAGTTGTATGTCGCTTCTGGAGGTGGGGGCGGCGGTTCTGTCGCCTGGAACGATATTACCGGCAAGCCATCATGGATAGGATCGTCCAAGCCATCTTATAGTTGGAGCGAAATTAGCAGTAAACCGTCGTGGATTGGGAGTAGTAAGCCGTCTTACTCATGGAGCGAAATAAGTAGTAAGCCGTCTGGACTTGTAACATCTGTTAGCATATCCGGAAGCGGGAACGCAATAACAAACGCATCTTTTTCGGGTGGGACATTGAGTTTAACAAAGGGTAGTATTTCTGGGGGGAGTAGTTGGAACGGTGGAACTATTACAGGAAATCTAACTATTAGCAAATCAAGTCCGGGTATAGCTTTATCGGGTTCTGGCCCATATATGTGGTTTGGCTCATATTGGAAACTTACAGTCCCTTCTAATGATTATTGTTTTTACTACAATAATGACTTAAGGGCTTATCTATCGTATAGCAGTTCCGGAAATATGTGGGTCAAAGGGTCATTGGTACAAGGATCTGATATTAGGAGGAAAAATTTAATGGGTGATCTCGAAGATGTGCTGTCTAAAATGATGGCTTTATCTGTATTTAGGTACTCCTATAAAAATGATCCTGATGCCACGGTACGGATTGGCCTATCTGCTCAACAGGTTATCCAATATTTCCCCGAATTTGTATTTACGGAGCCGGATGGATATTATTCGATGGATTATGCGAGCATGTCGGCTTTGGCAATAAAAGGCATACAGGAGATCTCTAAAAGGTCTATGATGATTGAAAATCTTGTGAAAGTCCGTAAGGACTGGGAGTTGACGAAGGATCAGCAGATTAAACATCTTCAGGAGACGGTTATTAGATTGCAAAATGAAATAGATGAACTGAAAGGAGGAACTGCGGCATGATACTACCAAAGAAAGATCTGACACTTTTTCAAACTGCATTGAAGGTTGGAGCAGTATATACGAGCAGCGGGAAAGGGTACGTTATCCGTGATCTTTTCCGGCTTGTGGCCGCGGCCAAATCCGGAGGGGAAAAAGGTTATGCTTTTCGGGTAGCAGAAAACGGCTATACAGATGGTACACGCGGCTTTATGATTGACGGGGCATTGCCTTATTGGAATATCTGGAGTCCTGATAGTCCTGGGCGCTTCTTCATTGATATTGATCAGCGCATCAAGCTTCGAATGAAATTTGATGCAGGTAATTCGGCCAATCCTTATTATCGTGCTGCCCTCGGCTATTTTGCTAATTACGATACCAATGCGGAAGCTCCTTATGTTAATTGTACGAATGCAGTCAATGGAGTAATTGACTATTATCCGTCTTTTGCCCTGAGATTGGTATTTCTTGTTACTTGTTCGGGGATAAATTGGAAATCAGTGCAGGGATATATTGATCATTTCTATATTAAGGTAATCGGGACATTCGCATTAGGTGGATCGGAAAATGAAATAGCATTGATTGAAAGTCCGTCATACGTGAATACGGATGGGACAACAAGATCCTATAACCAGCAATATGAATTAAAAAATCTCGGCAGCACGTATCAATATCTCCGTTTTGAGATGTATGTCGGATATACTGATACCGGAGGAGAAAAAATGCTTTTTAAAGTCCCCTATATAGAATCACAGACAGTGAGGTTGAATCAACGAAAAGAAGGGCTTAGTCCTGGTAATTTCCTATGGTTCTACATATACAATCCCAATTCTTCATCCGGGGGGTATGAAAATGTAGCGATACCGGATTATGAAACGAAAATTCCAGTATCAAACAAAGAAATAGAGTTTCAGCCCAATTCAGGGACTCCGTATGATGGTCGATATGTTTTGAAATTCAGTGCAAAGATAGTTGGTGACTATTATACGGATATACCGGGATATGGTACCGTTGATATACATGGTTACTATGATGTCCTTGCAAAGGGCTTTATATACAAAAACTCAGGTGGAGAGGTTAATGTAGACTATGAGTCTCTTGGACAAATTTACCTGGATACAAATTCAGAATATAACAATTTTCAGTTGCAGATTCCAACGGAATGGGCAAGCAATAAATTAGATTCTGGAACATTACATTTTTTCATTAGAATGAAGTCTCAACCATAAAATAAAGTAATATGAAACAGATTAGCAACAAAAGAACAATTGCGGACGTGATCTATGACGGTGAACAGATCACTTTGAAAGGACAAGTAGAAATAGACTCTAACACAGGTCTGGTTAAGTCAGTAAATGGCGATGTCAGATTGAAAGACGGTGTAACGTACATCGGTAATTTTTCGATGCTCGGCATCAATATCAACGACATCTCATATGTCAAATACCGGACCGATACATCGGAACTGGTCGATGAAATGGTACAAGCCATCAACAATAAAACAATTGAGGAGGCTTGACCATGAAAACTATCGAAGCAGTTGAACTATTTACGGTGCTGAAAGACTTGAAACTTTCAGGCATGGATACTTCTGATCGCTTAAAAGTGATCAGAAATCTCCGTGCTCTGCGGGAAGTGGCCGATAAGTACAGTGCGGATATGGACCTTGCAAAAGAACGTCTCAAACCGGACGATTATGACAGTCTGGTAATGAAGATGCTCGAAAGCAATGAGGCTGTAGCAGCCGGTGGTAGCCGTATAGTATCGGATTTGGAGGTTGCGTCATTTAACAAGCAAAATGAACAGTTTAACCGGGATTTGAAAGCAGTTCAAATAGGCACCTACAATAAGGATGAAGGATGCTTTGAAGGCGGTATGAATAGTGAACCGGTAGATGTGAAAATCGAATCTCTCACGGAGCTTGCATTTGACAAGCTCGTTGATGCCAATAAGGATGTGCCGGCAGGCGCATTAGCAGTATTGTTCGATAAAATGGTGAAGTAATGGAATTACAGGATTTGACATTTAATAAAGAAGGTGACCTGTATGTTTGCGAGTTCGAGGCAACAGGACCTTTTAATATTAAGATTTCCCGTACAAATGTATCGGGAGCTTATGGAGCATTGAGCGTTCAGCAGTCGTTGACGGGAGAGGATTATGTCCCCATTCCGCTGCCTCCGGCATGGCCTCTTATGGCCAATCTGGATTTTGAGATACCGAACGTCCCTGCCGGTATGCACATCCGAATTGAGAGCGGGGCAGAAGTGACATTGGCTAAAATAGCATATCAGTCATGATAGGGCTTAACAAAATAGGGCTTAACCAGGTGCAGCTAAATAGGCTGCGCCTGAATGCTCCATTTCCTGCATACGGAAAAATGGCCGGTGGTGGCGGTTCCGGCGACGGCTTCCCGCAACTTCCGGGCGATGTCACTCGTTGGCATTTTGGAGGGCTGACGAACGAGATGATGGCGGCTATGGACGATCCGAGGATCGAGGATGCGGACCATAAAGGTCGGTTCTTATCCTTCAAGAATTTCGCTTGGGGTGGGATGAGTGGAGTTGGTGGTTATGGCGATGAAAATCACCTAACATTCTATAAATTCACATTTGATGATTATGTCTTTATAGCTATAAAAGCTGGTGTTAAGCACATGAATTTTACGTTTAGGGTAACGGGGTTACAGCCTGGAAATAAATTAACATTAGCTTTTTTTGGAACAACGAATACTGTCTACGGTACATGGGACAAAGATGGCATATATACTGTTAATTCAGCAGTAGTTGAAGTTGGTAAACCTGTATATTTTTATAACGGATATGGATCAACCAGAGGAGAGTTTACGATTGAAATCCTACCCCTCTACCCCGGCTTTATCCTCGGTGACGGAGTAGACGACTTTGCAGTTACAGAGAAGGAACTTAACTTCGAAGATACCTATACGGTGTATACGGCGTTTATTCCGTTTCAAGTGGACCCGGTAAGAGCGATGGAAATGTGTGGGAAAGATTTCAAAAAGGATTTCTATCTTTACTATTCAAATAATCATATAGTATATTACACAAGTGGTCTTAATAATTATATTCCGGTACGCATTAATCAATTCCATATCATTGTTTGTAAGCGTAATAAAACAAACGCTGTGATAAAAAATTTAATCACAGGAGAATCTAAAACATTTTCTGTAAGTGAATTAATTGATAATCCGGGAGTGTATTACTTATGGAGATATCAAAGATCAGGAACATCTACGGCCAAATCCGCTATCGCTGGACAAACAATCTGTAACGGGTATTTCTCTACCGATGAAGACGATGAAAAGGTTCTTGATTGGTATAAGAAGCAATATCCCTGGCTCTTCCCCGACCAGGCATGGACTGTCACCGGCAAAACCAACGAGGACGAAGATCGTGCTACTATTGCCAACATTACGGGCAATGGTAATGATCTTGTACTGTCTAATTTTGGGTTTGCAGAAGGGAGCGGGTATGGGTTGTATGCTGAGAATTATGCTGGTGGTAGATGGGTTCAATCTACTGATAGAGCGGATTTAACTTGGACGAGTTATTCTGTAAATATAACTTCAGTTAAAGTTGCGTCTACACAGTTATATTATCAATCCTATCCTGAACAACCTTCTTTTACAGTTTCTTCTTATAAGATAAAAGTTTATGGACTGAAAGATGGTCAAACTCTATCCTATAAACAAGTAACTTCTGAAGGACAACAGATATACAAAATATCAGAAGATGGAATTTATACATTACCGTCTTTTTTATTTAAAGCAAATGGAGATTGGTATGGATTTACATTAGATAAAATACAAGAAACCTGTGATATCACCATAGAGCAAATCCCCGAATACGAAGGATACCTGGTTACTGATGGGGTGGATGATAAGATAACTTCGTCAGCTTTTAAAATGGGTAAGGATTGGACTGTTGTGGGGGATTGGAAGTTTATAAATGATGAAAGTAAGAATGCTGGTATAATTAAACCTTCCAGTTTGTATGTTTATAATGCGTTAAATGGCGTCTCCATCTTTATAAATTCAGGGTCAATTGGGAATAATATTAAAGAAAATAAAGGCTTTAATGCTATTTGTTCTAATGGTAGAGCTTATGATAGAAATTGGACGGAGTATTCTGAATTAAAGGTTGAAGAAGTTACTAAATCTAATTCTGAATTAAAGATAGGTGCATCTTCTAATGATACCACTTATACTCGAATGGCATTTAAAAATTTTGCAATATATCCAAAAGTCCTTTCCAAAGACGACTGTATCAAAGCCTACAACTACCTCCAAACCCTAAAAGCAAAGTAACATTAAAAATTAATTGGATATGAAATACGCAATTGTAGACATCGTGTGGTGCAAGTCCCACGGAATAGAAGTCCTACCGGAAATGAGGATAAGTACGGATCAAAGCAAGGTAATCTTGCATGAGGAATACCTTGCACCCTTCGATGATGAAGATTTTCCTCGCTATAGTTTTAGCGATCCGTCTTTTGTCGAACTACTGAATAGTGAAGAATGGACTTATCCAGAAGGAGAACAACCAGTAATCAACCGGCAGTTCAGCAGATTGCTCGCATTGGATGCTTTAGACTTGGAAGCAAATTCAGAGATTAACACTTACAACTTAACTCCTTCAGAGGCATTGCAAGTAAAAGAAAGACACCCCAAATGGAAAATAGGTATAGATGTCGTTAAAGGACACAGATACCAATATGGTGAGGATCTTTGGGAAGTATTGCAAGGTCACAAAACACAGGAAAATTGGAAACCCTCTTTGGAAACAGCCTCCCTTTGGAAACGGGTTGATGAAGAACATGCAGGGACAAAGGATGATCCTATTCCTTATGCACCCCCAATGGAAATATTCAAGGATAAGTATTATACCCAATCCAAGGTATTATATAAATGTATAAGAGACAGTGGTCAACCATTATCTCATAATCTGTCTGATTTAGTAGGAAACTACGTAGAGAAAGCTTAATCCAAATCTATGGCATTCTTAGTTAACGATTCGATATGGAAAAAATATAAACATATCGTACAAAACTTCATTGACCAAGATGCAGGGTTACAAGAAGTGATTTGGTTAAAACATATTCAATATCCTTTACCATTTGGTGAAGATGATGATGAAAATAATTATGAAAGAATCCCTCTCCAAGCTCTAATCAATTACAATGCTTTCAGAACATGGCCTTTAAATGTAGGTACACCTTCTGGTGAATTGGATGAGATTAACTGTGCTATGTTAGTCTCACAAAAACAGCTTGTAGAAAAAGGGCTCACCAATAATAAGGGATATTGGACATTTGATGCTGCATTAGATAGATTCATTATTAATGGTGAATTATACATCTCAAAAGGTGATACTCAAGTAGCCCAGGCAAAAGATGAACCTATAGTATTTCAAGTATTACTCAGAAGACAAGAAGATGGCACAGATACAACGAATTAAAACTGGTGATACAAATTGGGGAGATGAAGCAACCAAGCTAAACACCAATTTCAACCAGTTAAATCAAAATAAGGTAGAGGTAGTTCCAGGCTCAAGGTTAATCACAGAAGAAGAAGCTCAGAAGTTAAATGATCTACAGAACTTGAAACAACCAGATTTAAACGAAACTGATCCAAGTAGTTTTGCTTATGTAAAGGGCCAAGAAAAAATCCAATTGATCATGAAGGCCCAAGAATTACAGAATCCTCCTACTGCATCAACATTAACCTATCAAGTAAATGGTGAAACTTTCAGTTATAAAATCGGTCAATTTGTAAGGGCAATTGTAGATGGAGAGCCTAAGCTTTATCAATTATATAACATTGTAAATGGTTCTGCTGTATGGAAAGAAGTAAACACTGGTTCAGGGGGTGGAGGCGAAGTTTCAGGGTATGCCGAAGGATTCAGTTGGTATGAATTAACTAATCCAGGAGATATTAAGCCAGTAAATGGGATTACCCTAAGTAAATCCTTAGTAACATATACTGTTACAGAAAGTGGAATTACTGGTGATACTACAAACATCTACAGCTTAATTGTTTGGGACCCAACTGATGCTACAGATAAAACAGTAACTTACAAAGCTAGTGCTGGATTAACAGTAGAAATCAATGAGGGAGTAATTGCTAATATTACAGCAGAACCCGGTGATTATACGATTACAATTACTACAGTAGATGGGTCCCATACTGCAACATTAAATGTAAAGATTCAACCTTCAGAGCCTGCTAATGTTCCAGTTGAATCCATATCTGTCAGTAAATCAGAGGTAGAAATAGATACAAATAATAGGGGGGGGGATTGACGTATCACAGTACATTACAGTCTTTCCTGACAATGCTACGGATAAAACAGTAACCTATGAGATATCAAGTTCTGATTCGGAGTATGCAACAGTTTCATCTAGTGGTATAGTAAAAGCTAAAGCAATAAACGGGCCATTTACAGTAAAGGTAAAATCGGTTAGTAATCCAGAAGTTGTAGCTACAATTAATATGAAAGCATATACAACGTTAACCGGTATATCGAAGTTAAATGACATGGTAATAGAGGGTCAAAATCAATCGGCTACCTTTAGAATATCGATAATACCAACTTATGCAAATCGATATAACCCTTTCACTGTTCAATCTTTAAACCCAGACATAGCTTCAGTAAGAGCTTCTGGAGCTGATACTTATACTGTAACCAGTGTAGGATTGGGTACTACCCAGATATTGGTTACTAATGGGCCCATAAGTGAGCAATTCGATGTAACTGTACAAAGGGCAAACATTGCAGTAAAAAAAATAACATTATCAGAACAGAATAAATCAATGCTAGCTGATGATGAGTTTACACTAACTGCAACAGTGGAACCTACCGATGCTACAGAAGAAATTGATTGGAGTGTTACTCCATCCGATCTCTTGGCAGTATCCTACCCAAACAATAAAACTGCAAATATCACTGCCTTATTAAAGGTAGGGACTGCAATTGTATCTGCTGCAAACAAAGACAGGAGTTCAGTAGCAACATGTACCATTCAATGTAGTGGAGGTATCTCAGTGGTATCACTTAATTTCCGATCAGTACAAGGTTCCCATAATCTCTGTGTAGTTTCTATCCTTAAGTATCCTAACAAAACAGCAAGGGAAAATTCTAGGGATGATTATGGGGACTTTACTCCAACCTCTCAATCTACTTGGATAATTAAAAATTCTACAGAGTCTACAGTTATGTCAGTAACCATATCTGGAGAAGAATGCCTTGGAATTAATCAAGTAGCTAGTAATGCTATTTGGAGGATCGATGGAGTTGCTCAATCAGGTAGGACTGGTACTGTGGATTGTGATAATGAACTTCATAATATACAATTTAATGGAGGATAAAAAATATGAGTATAATAACAAAAGGTACAAATGGTAGGCTTATCCATGGATGGACTAAGGAACAAGCCGACCAAGAAATAACAAAAGGGGTATTATCCCAAAGCGATATAATCTTTTTGGACAATACAAATCAAATCTATGCTTTCAACAAATTTTGGGGAGGCTCAGGAGGTACCCCGGGAGGAGGTGAAAATAAATTCCTGGATGTTACAGCTATATTTGACCTTATGGGCCAACAAGGAGGTAACCTTTCCGATGAAAATGTAGCTGCTGTTAGAAAGGCTTTTCAGGATCATGTTTCCACTGGGTTTATTTCTATTGATACGGTAGTGGAAACTGGGTATGTACCCATGGAGATCATTAAATTTCCCGAGTCAGCTGTTAGTGGTCACGAAACTTACCTTATAGTAATATCAATTCTCACTGTAGAGGAGAGTTCCCAGGCTCAACATCAAATGTCAGGATACACTGATAGTATACTTGCTATTGTTTGTGATGCTACTTCTAAGTCGTATGAAGTTACTACTGGAGCAATGGCATTTAAAATCGATGGTAACGGTAATAAGTATTTAGCTGATGATGGAGTTTATCATGAGATCAATGTTGATACAACTGAGATCACAAATAAACTTAATACATTAACTTCTGATGTAACCAATTTAAAAACCGATGTAACCAATTTAAAATCCGAGGTTAACGGTGCATCGGCGGCCTTAACAGAATTGGAAGAAGCTTCGAAATAAATCATCTTCGATAAGGGTAACCCAGTAGTAGGTAACGTTACATTAATGTAATATTACAATACTACTGGGTTTTATTATGTAAACATACTTATTCTAAGGATTATGGCTAGAAAACAACGTAGTTCCATTAGTGTTTATATGCCTCCAATTCCTAAAATCGAAATCCGAAATCAAGGGAACTGGGTAAAGGTAGAGAATGGATTAACACATCTTCAGCCTGCTATTCAACATGGCTATGATATTGGGGTTGCCAAGTTTTCAGATAAACTCATTAGAATAATCCGAAAGGCAATCCATACCCATAAACCCCCAGCAGGTTCTGGAGTTCAATGGGCTCCATTAAAAAGGAACCATGATGGTGGAATATACTACCTTAAAGGCGAGTATTATAAAGCTGTTGGGATTTATAAATATCGAAACAGAATCTTGGTTGGTATGCCTTCTGGAACAAAACATTACAGTGGATTAACTTTAAACCAGCTTGCTATCATATTGGAATATGGGAACGAAAATATCCCAGCCAGACCATTATGGAGACCCTCGCTTAAAAGTGCAGGGGGTTCTAAAGAACTTCGAAATACCCTAATGAAGGAAATCAGAAGATCAATTATGACAAGGACTGGGTTAAAGGCAAATCAAATCCGAGGCTTATGGTAACATCACAAGAAATCATCGAGAGGTCATTTTATATGGCCCTTATGGAAAACACTCTAAGATTAGGATTAACAGTAGACCCTAATCTCTATGAGAAAACGAAAGAGAGCATGGCTCTTTACCAACAAGCTGTAGAAGAAGTAAAAAAGAGCAAAAACAAATTCATTCAAATCTTTGGTGTAGGTAATAGCCAATCCAAAGGTATGAAAGAAAGCTTTCCCAGAATCGTAGTAGAATCCGAAGGATTCGCTCCCGGGGGTATAGGTTTAAATCGATTTCACAGAGAGAAAAAAGAAAATAAAGGCTATGTAGTTAGTGAAACTCCTTTCGAGGCAATTGACCAATACATAAATGTAAGATTAGTCTCTAAAAACTCAGAGGATCAACGATTACTAAACCTTATCATGAATTCTTCAATTCCTCAGAGAGGCTATTTAAAACCCTATATTTATGAGAAGGCTCCATTCGATGGAAACATTTTTGTAATTGCTTCTAATTTCTATGATAATTCGAATGATGAAAGAGGGATCATAGAAAAGGTATATACTTGGGAAATCCAAGATACCTTACTTCAGCCACCAGTTGAAGTTGGTAGTGAAACACCGATTAATGAAATTAACGTTGATATCCTTAATAAGGATACAGAACAACCACTTAAGGATAACATACACATTCCATAGTCGAAACTCAGATTAGGAGGAAGGAGGTGATGAATCATTTCATTTCTCCTTCCTTTTTTTGTTTATATCGAAACATTCTTTAATCTCTAATTATTAACAATATGCCTACAAGTCCTAAAGTTGACTTCACAGTCATTAACAACAATGTTGCAAGCATCACTCCAAACAATGGTATTGGATTTGTCCTTGCAAGAACAACTAAGGGCCCTTTCTTTGATGCTTCAAAGATAATCAAGAGCCCAGCTCAATTTGCAGAGGTATTTGGTTCTGAGGTAGTTCCCGATGGTTCCCTTTCGAACATTTCTCGTGCATTAAGCATGGGAGGACAACTTAGAATCTGTCGTATTGGCCACTTAAACCAAGGTAAAGTAGATGCAGTAAAAGGTACAGTGCTTGCTGGTAAAGTTTCTGGCAATGCCTATGTTTCGGATACTGGCGAAACATTGAACCTGGAATTAACAGGATTCGATTCAAAGGTTATCACTATCCAGCTCAAACTTGAAACAAAAGAATATGGGGGTGATATCCAAAGTACTAACGGTAAATTTATGGTTGTGTTTACACAAGTAGGAAATCGAGTAATTTCTAGCTTGTATAATACGAATGCTAAAGATAATCTTACTTCTGCATTCCTGGTAAATACTAATCCAGTACTTTCCTACAAGAATGGTGATGGTACTCATCCAATCTTTATCGATACAGCTCTTTTCAAGAACTTCCTAACTGCAGACCCATATTTCGATGTAACAATCGCAAAAGTATTAGTGGGCTCTGATCCTTCCCAGGATTACTCAACAGTCCAGGATGTGATCAATCTTTTGAATGATGCTCAGAAGGTAAACAACACTACTCTTGCTATCAAGAGTACTAATACTGCTCCAGTAACATTGAGTGCTGATAAACCATTGTATTACCTTGGTACAGTAGGTAATGCAGGTACTACTCCAGTAGCTACAGACTGGGTTCAGGGATTCGAAGTTATGAAGGATTACTCAGACTTCTATATGTTCTTCGCTTCTCACATCCATCAGCATTTATCAGAAGCTCAAGCGGTACACTCGGCGGGGTATTCTGCTGCTGATTTAACCAAGAATGCCACTTATGCCATTGAAATCCCAAAAGTAAACACAACTAAGGCTACGATTTTAAAGGCAAAACAGGATATAGGAATTAACTCAGAGCATGTTGCCTATTTCGCTGGAGGTCTGAGATTGTATAACCAAGATGGTATGCTTATGGATTCTGATGTATTGGGTACTGTATTTGGTTTGTCTGCTCAAGCTGCTACAGAATGGGGACCCTGGTATTCATTTGCAGGTCAGAATCGAGGAATCGTTGGTGATGGTAATGGACCAGTAGCTGAAAACTTTGGTAGCCCTGGGAGATATGATGATCTCAATGAATTGGCTGCTGAAAGCATCAACATCTTTGTTATCAAGGAGGTTGCTTCTGGAGGTAAAGCTACATTGTTATGGCATAACTTCACTTCCACAATGCTTTCAAATTCTGAAAGATTCTTGAATGTAGAAAGATTGATTTACTACATCAAGAAAGTTTTGAGACCAATCATGGAACGTTATTTGGAAGAACCCAATAACTTCGAAACTTGGAGTAAGATGTATTTGGAAGTAGACCCTTATCTCCAGGATCTTCAGAATCGAAATGGAGTTCATTCATATGAATGGCAAGGCGATCAATTCGCAACCTCTTTTGATGATTTGCAGGTTAACAACGAAAAGGATGTACGTCAGGGTAAGTATAAAGCTAACCTGGTTATCAAAGAAGTTGTTGCTTTGCAAGAGATTAACATTGGAATTGTGCTGGATGCTTCTTCTGGTGCAATTAATATCGAACAAGCTTAAATCAAAAAGATATGGCAAAAGTTTCTAACCCCAGAAAAAAGTTTCTTTGGCAAATTACATTCGTAAAACATCCATTGAATCCGTACCTGTTTCAGAATGTTACACTTCCCGAAATCTCCATTGACCAGACAGAACATGGGGATATCAATTACAGTGTTAAAACAGGAGGTAGAGTACAAGTAGGTAATCTTACTTGTCAGAAACTGGAATCTACTTCAGGTTCAGATGTATGGATGTGGAATTGGCTTATGTCCGTCCAGGATTTGTTAGTAGGTGGAGGTCTTACACCAGATCAGTATAAGGAATCAGTTAAGATTGATGAATTAGCTGAAGACGGTAGTTCAGTACTTAACTCTTGGATTTGTACTGGAGTTTGGCCTTGCCGAGTAAATGGTCAGAATCTGGACCGTATGAGTTCGGATAATACATTGGAAGATTTGGAATTCTCAGTTGATCAAATCGAGAAAATTTAAAGTGTAGAAAACTGAACAGAGAACGAGGGGTTGTGAAATCCCTCGTTTTTTCATAGTAACAACATATAAAAAACAGAAAAGATGGAAACATTAGTAAACAGTAATGCTATGAAGGTAAACCTTCCAGATATGAATTCTTATGTTTATATCAGAGAACAGAATGGTGAGGATGATGATATTTTATCGAATCCCATAAAATCAGAAACACTCTCCAATTTTTCAGAGTTTATTTCAAGGATTGTAGTAGATACCAATCTTACTCCAAACAGAAAGCTCACAGAACAACAGGCACATGAATTACCATGTAATATTCGGTATGCTATATTACTGGCCTCTAGAATCTTTTCATTGGGCCAAGTAATGGAATTCGAGTATACCTGGCCAAACGGAGATAAGATTCGGTATGAACAGGATCTTAAAGAACTTCTCTTCGATGATTATCATCAATCACCAACAGAAGAAGAATTAAATGCAAAGCCTTTCGCAGTTCCATATTATCCTTATGGGGACACAAAGAATTTCACAATCACACTCCAAAGCGGAAAAGAAGTTTCATATTCCTTGTTAACTGGTAAAGGTGAATCAATGATGATGAACACTCCAGTTAAAACTAAGAACCTGGAATTAAAAGCCAGGGACCTCAAATTAAAGGTAGAGGATAAATGGGAAACAGTTCAAAGCTTTGCATTATTTTCACCCAGGGATATGGCAGAGATCAGAAAATCAGTTGCTGAGAATGATCCATATTATACTGGGCTTATTGAATTAGAACATCCAACAAAAGGATACAAAGCTGGATTCTCTATTATGGGTACTCCCGATTTTTTTTATATCGCGGGGTATTAGAGGATGAATTAGCTTACATCAACAGAGCTAAAATCCAAATAGATTATCTCACCCTATACAAACTCCCTCTTTCAAAAAGAAAGAGACTTCTCGAAAACGCTGATCAGTATTTTGCTCAGCTTAAAAATTTAATGAAATAATGGTTTCACTTAAACTATAGGAGGACTGCCTTATTTTCACTTCAGGGTCCCCAAATCAGGGACAACTACAAATCGGTATTGCTTTGGTATTGGAGGATAGGTTTTCCAATCAAGCAAGAGAATCCTCCAAAGAAATCCGAAGACTACATCAAGAGGCTAAAAATATAACCAATGCTAACCTCAATGCTGTTAATAGAATGGCAACAGCGGGAATGGCAATTGGTAGTGCAGCTGCCTATGGTATAGGTGAAGCTGTGTTACAGGGAGCAAAATTTATTGATACAATGACCTTTGTAAAAGCAATTGCAAAGGATACAGGTACAGACTTTTCGCTTCTTTCTCAAAGAGCTAAGACTTTAGGTAAAGATACAATGTTTACCTCACAAGATATTGGCTCCGCGATGCAATATATGGCAATGGCAGGACAGGGAACAACAGAGATATTTAATAATATCACTGCTGCAGCTGACTTAGCCAATGCTACAATGTCAGAACTCGGTGGAAAAGGAGGAGCTGCAGATATCATGACCAACATCATGAAGATGTTTATGATTGATTCTACAGAAGCCAATTCTACTCGAGTTTCTGACGTTTTAACAAGAGCAGTAACCAGATCAAATACAAATTTGTATGATTTGGGTGAAGCAATTAAGTATGCTGGTACTACTACCACAAACTTAGGGGCTACCCTGGAACAAACTGCTGCTGCAATTGGAGTACTTGGTGATGCTGGTATCCAGGGTTCAATGGCTGGTACTGCATTAGCTAATGCTTATCGATATTTATCAAAATCCATCGGAGACCCAAATTTCAAAGGTGGGAAAGCTTTAGCTAAATTAGGGTTATCAAAATCCGATTTCATAGATGCTAATGGCCAGCTAATCGATTTGGGCTTAGCATTACAAAAGATTGCTAATGCAAGTAGAGGACTTGGAGAACTGGATCAGTATAACTTATTGGTTAATATCTTGGGTGTTCGAGGTGAACGAGCTGGTTCTACAATGATTAGAGCATTCCAGAATTATACCAATCTTCTAGATGAATTAAATAACAATTCCCAGGGAGCTGCTGTTTCTGTTCGTGAACAAAGAATGGCTTCATTGGCTGGAGCTATAGAAACCGTACAATCAACTTGGGAGAACTTAACCACTTCTTTTGCTGAATCTCTGGGACCCACTTTAACACCATGGTTAAGAGGTATAGGTAAAATCTTAGAAGGTGTCCAAGCCATATTCGATTCTCCAATAGGCCCATTTGTTTCAGCATTAGTAACTGGTACTGTAGTATTAGGTACAATCAATGCTTCAGTAATTGCATTAAAGTCCTCAATGAGATTGCTTTTCAATGATTCTACGGTTTCACTAAGGAATATGTTCCTTGTAATGAAACAGGGTTGGAAAGCTTCTACAATTTCTGCAGCTGAGTATGCTGCTATGCAAAGGTCAATCATTGCTCAGGGTAAGGCTGGCTTAGCAGGTAGAGGTGTAGGTAATGCAATGCTCTACCATGAGTGGATGAGATCACATCAAGGCCAATATCTTGGTAAGGTAATGGGCAAAGAGGATAAAACTGGTAGGATGAGATATTATGCTCAAACTGCTTCAGGAGGAACCAGAAGAATCTCAGAAGCTGTTGCTACCAGGTATGCTCAAAGATATAATCCATTATCCTTGATTGGAGGAGCTGCTGGTGCTGCCGCAGGAGGGGCTGCCTTAAGATTCGGAGCTTCATCAGTAATGAGGGGAGCTTTAGCTTTCTTCGGAGGACCCTGGGGATTAGCCCTTTCCGCAGTGATCACATTCTTACCCATGATTATCTCTGCTTTAACAAAGAGTAATGAGCAATCATCAGAAACAAATTCTCTTCTTAAAGCTTTGACTCCAGAAGAAGAAAGGCAAAAAAGAATCGATGAAGCTAATCTCACAACAGCAGAAAGAGAGGTACTCAATACAGATGCTTTGGTAAAGTTCTACACCTCATTGGATAAATTCAATGCCAATATGGAAAGGAACTTTGCTAATGCTCAACCAGGTACCAAATCAATTAACATCTACTTGGATGGCAATCTTATTGGTAGCAAAGCTATCAATGAACACAGTCAAAATGAAGTAATTGAGGTAGGAGGAAAGTAACATGGCAAGTGCAATAAATAAAATACATGGAGTGCTACAAGGGGCACTCCTTAAACCCTTTGATAATTCTACAGTTGGTCAAGCTGCTGTGGGTCCTGCTACTTATCTTTGGAGAGCTAGAATCCTGGCAAACAGATTAACTTCTCTCAAAGCTCAGAGAATTGTATTACCTACAGAGATTGACCCAGCTAAGAAAAATATTAACACTGGAGTAAGTGCCTTACAAGCTACAAAACGAAGAGCATTATTAAAGGTACCTAAGCCTAAACTTAAAGCTACTCCAACAGTTAACACAGTAAAGAATCAGATTATCATTATCAATCCCAATACAAATGCTGATGGTAATGGTACATATGAATCCATTGTTATCCAGGGTAAACCTTCTGAAGTAAACATCGAATCAGAAAACAGTTGGGTAGCAGTGAGGACAAATGGAAGAAACAATCCTTTCTATATGTACACAGGTTCAGAAGATACAATATCTTTCGATATCTCTTGGTATTCTACACAATCAGATAGAAAGGATGTAATCAAAAAATGTAGGTTATTAGAATCCTGGTCTAAGGCTGATGCTTATGCTGCTTCTCCTCCCGAACTTTGGATATCCTGGGGTTCAGCAGAGTTATTTAAGGATTACTCATTTATCTTGGTATCTGCACCTTATGTATTGAGTAATTTTCAGAATGCCTGTAGGGCTAACAGAACCTCACCAATTACAGATTTGGGATTATTGCCTAATGCTGCTACACAAAAGCTAACATTCAAAAGGGTTACTAAACATAACCTAACTACTGCAGATATACAAAGGGTTCATGGTAATGTTCCTCAACCTATGCCAGAAGAACCAATAGCTACTCAAAGTAAACCTAAATATCCAGATAAAGTGGAGGTGTAAGATATGAAAGAGTCTACAAGAAATCCCTATACTAATTCAGTAAGGATTAAATATCCAGATGGTACCAGTACATTAGAAAGGATTCCCAGTACTTTCAGTCTTACAGGGAAAGAAAAAGTTCATACATTATTGGAAGGTGAAACTTTACAAAGTGTAGCATTCAGATATTATGGTGATTCTGGGTTATGGGCTGACATTGCTGATGCAAATAATATCATTGACCCTTTTACAGAAGTGTATAGGGGTAAACAATTAATCATACCGAACCCATGAGTAACGAAAAGTCAATGTTACCCAAGGGGTTCGGTATGCCTTTTGTTAAGGTAACAGACTCACAGAATAAACCAATCATAGATCCTTTATCAGGATTACCAATAGGTACTTTTGTTACTGGGTTTGAATATACATACCGAGAAGAAAAAGATGATGAATGTTTTATCACTATCACTACAGAAAATCCTAACCTAATAGATATACCCCAATTCAGAGAACAGCAATATCTGGGAGTACAATGGGGAATCGTTTACCCAGATAAATCCTATGCTCCAAGTGCTCCAAGAAAAGTAATGGTAAGGGATACCAACATAAGATTCTCCGCTCAAGGTATTATCATTACTTTAAAATGTACAGATGGATTTTCAATCCTTAAATCCCAGCAACTTAAAAAGAATGCTGATGATAATTTTCTCAAATGGATTGAAGATGAGCTAAAGGGAAAGGTTCAATTTAAATCCTATATCTATGATGTTAAGGAATCTAAGGAACTTGCTCCTGGATATGTTTATACTGGTTACTCTTCTATAACTGGGTTAACCATTCCAACAACAGATCATGGATGGTTCTATGGGATGAAGGAAGTTGGGAATGATAAACTTATAAAACGAAGAACATTCGTTCAAGTAGGTAGGACTCCATATACTGCATTAAAGGATGCGGCAAAGTATATCCCAAATGGTCCATATCATGTAGATGGAAGAGATGATACAGTATCAATCCATCCTACTAATTTCAATCAAGCTCCAGTAGCTTCATTTACATGGCATGAAGAAACAGGAGAAATTGTATCATTTAATGTAACCACTCGAAAAAAGCTTAAGGCTTTAGATGTTGCCAAGAAATCTCAAATTGATGGTGAAACAAAATCCTTAGATTCTGGAGTAACCCAAACAGATGGCTCTTTGCCAGATAATTCAGTAGATGGTATTACTGGAGAAACCATTCCTTCCAATGCTCCTAACACTTACGATTCTCGAGTAGATGGTATCACGGGAGCTGCAACTAGACCCAGCACAGATAAATATAAAGATGAAGAAGCAACTAAGAAACTCTTAGAGAAAGACCCCAATTACCTTAGGAAATATGCTCCTGAGTATCTTGAGAAAGTTGTAAACGAATACAAAGCTGCAGGGAATGATCCTATGAAATTAGCTGCTATCTCTCTGGATAATTATACAGTAAAGGTAAAAGCTAAGGTAAAGGAAACAGTAAACCCAGAAGATTTCAACCCAAAGAGCTCCAGCCCAGTAAAAGTTCAGGGTAGGATTTCTGGATGGCAATCATTAGAGAGAGATAAAACAATTCAGATAGTCCCAAAAAGTGATGGGTCAAAATATGAATATTGGGATAACCCAGAAGTAGTTAGAGAAAAGGAAATCGAATTAAATCTCTCTGCTAAGGACCTTTTAGGATATGCAGGGGACGCTGATTCTTCCAAGATACTCGCATTCAATCAAGTAAATGATGCTTTACAAAAACAGGTTGAAGCTACAATGGTTACAATTGGGCAGCCAACTCTAATGAGCTCTCAAATGCTCTCTATTCAGAATGTTTCTCAAAAGTATTCTGGAGATTGGTACATTAAAGAAGCTTCTCATCGAATAGATGCCTCTACTGGGTACCTTACCACATTCGAATTAATCAAGAAAACCATTTCAAATGGTACAGTGGTTCAATCGGATGTAAAGGTAAATACCCAATCTTTAGCAATGAAGGTTCAGAAAATTGCTAATGATCTTACTCCTGCTGAGATTGCTAAAGCTGAACAAGTAAAGGCATTCCAGGAAAAGATTCTAAAGGAAACCGAAGATATGGGAGAAGTTACAGTAATCACAGGTACTGATGAACAGGGAAGAGAGTATACCGAGATACAAGCAAGTCAAGATGCAGTATCTTTAAATAAAGCTACTCAAACTGCCAATATTAACAAGAATGATCAAATCCTAAAAGATAAAACAAAATGAGCCTGGTATATTTAAGGGAAAATGGTTTAGAGGGAATTGGTCGATTCTATTCTACTTACCGTGGAATAGTAATTAATAACGAGGATCCTTTAAAACTTAATCGATTACAAATCGAAGTCCCAGATATAACTCAAACATTGGTTTGGGCTTATCCCAAAGGACAGCCTGGACCCTTGCAATCAGGAGCTAAGTATTTAACTCCAGAAATCAATGATGTAGTTTTCGTGGAATTCCAATCTGGAGACCCGAATTACCCTCTCTGGTCATACTGTGGATGGGCAAAAACTCAAGTACCACCGGAATTAGAAAAGAAGGAAGTAATCGGAATAGTTACTCCAAATGGTAACAAAATATTTCTAGATGATGAAACAAACACTACGAAAATTTTGTTGAAGGTATCCGAGGATAAATTTCATGAGATTACATTGAGCCCAGATGGTGTAATTATAAAAACTCCTACACCTATTACTCAAGAAACACAATCCGCTTGGGACCAGACTGCAAAAGAGGATCATAATATCCGAGGAAAACTTGTGATATTCAATGATGGGGAAGTTGGTACAACGATGACAGATAAACTCCTTCAGAGATTAAACAAGATTGAGGATGATATTAATAACCTTAAACTTGGATTAACCCAAGCAGCTGCAGTAGCTACCCCAATGGATGGTGGTAAAGCCGCATTCCTCTCTTTAGCTGGGTATGCTAATACGCCATTAGTTAAAACAGTAATGGCTGATATTGAACATCAAACAGTAAAACAATGAGCGAAAATATATTTGAAAAGTCAATTGGTTCAGGGCCAACTTTTCCCATCCAACTAACCAGTGGTTCATGGAAACCTAAAAAAGGTTCATTGGAATTAATCGAAGATAACATTATCTCTATCTTGGTTTATCAAATCGGATTTAGATTAAGGCAAGAGATATTTGGTACTCGAAATTATGAATGCTTGGAAGAACCAAACATAAATGCAACTCGGTTATTAGTATATCGATTTACTAAAGAAGCTATCGAAGCTTGGGAACCAAGGGTGAGACTTTTGGAAACCCAAATACAATTCACTCCTTCAGAAATACAGATTAGGTTAAGATACCAAGTTTTAACTAATCAGATGGTTGGAGAACTTGATTTTTCATATCAAAAATCGGCATAGTTATGGCAATATTAAAGAATCCCTGGTTAGATGTTTTCTCAAGATCTTACCAATCAATCAAGAGCCAATTGGTTCAAAACATGAGAACTAAGTTGCCCGAAGTTACTGATTATTCTGAGGGCAACATTTTTATTATCTTACTTTCCATGTGGTCTTCAGTAGCAGAAGTAATTCATTACTACTTGGATAACATGGCAAGGGAAACTTTCTTTATCTCAGCAAGAAGGTACTCATCCTTAGTTAAACATTCGAAGTTGGTGGATTATCACATTAAAGCAGCAATCCCAGCTTCTACTGATGTATTAATCCAAATCAATAATGGAGACATGGCTAAGGAAGATTATATCATTCCTATTGGTACAACCTTTAATGGTACAAATGGATTAACATATATCTCCACAAAACAGAAAACTTTCTACAAAGATACCTATGGAGTTTATGTCCCAGTAGAACAAAAAACATTGGTACCAGAAAAAGATCTTGGAGTAATCTCAGATCCCAATGCTATCATTTATATTGATGAAACAGATGGGTTCTATGTTGAGGGTTCTGCAGTATTAAAACTTGGTGGAATTCTTTGGACTTTAGTAGAAACATTAGGATATTCTGGGCCTAATGATAAGCATTATATGGTAGAATTAACTGAGGATCAAAAACCCTACATTGTATTTGGTGATGGGATGTATGGTGAAAAACCTGCAGTGAATTCCCCAATATTACTCAGCTACTTCATCACAAAAGGTGAAGCTGGCAATGATGCAGAGAATACCATTACCTCAGTAGATGGAGATCTTGGTATCAAGGACATGACTATCACAAATCCGAATAGAATTACTGGTGGTTCAAATTATGAAAACTTTGATATGCTAAAGGAACATGTTCCTTTAAACATCAGAACACTTGGAGTAGCAATCACCAAACAAGATTACATAGATGTAACTAAACTTGCTCCTGGTGTAGATAAAGCATACATCGATTTTAGGTGTGGTAAATTTGTGGATATCTATATTATCCCAGATGGAGGAGGGGTTGCCTCGGAATCTTTAAGGGATGCAACTTATCGATATGTTTCAAGCAAGAAAATCATCACTACAAATATCCGAGTATTACCTGCTGGTAGTTCCTATGTAGTTTTGAACTTAACAGTAACTGGTATGCCATCATTAAGAAGTAATATTATTTCTGATGATATACTGAGAGCTTTGGTTCAGAATTATGATTACAGTAATTCGGATATTAACAAGGTAATCCGATTATCCGATTTATATGCCCTCATCGATAATTTGAGTACAGTGGATTATCTTACCATCGATAGTATTTATACAATCCCTTACCCAAACAAATCCGAGGACACAGAAACAGATTTAAATCTGAGTAACTTTAAAGTTAATTCCATAGAAGATGAAGTAAATTATACGATATCTTATTTGGAGAAAGATACCTTTACCATTGCTTCAGAATTTGGAGAAGTTTATTCTACTTTCCTTGGTTCTCCAATCACAATCATCTCAGAAAGTGCGGGAGTAAACTTTACATTCACAATTGGTAATCCTTTATCTGGAGCTTACAAAATCGGAGATACTTGGGAAATGAAAGTGATACCAAATGGTAAAGACCAGATTATCAATGATTACTCAGTACCAAGAATCATTGCAAGCAATGTACATATTAATGTAATCGAAACATCATGATAAACTTTCATGCTTTAATGGATTTACTCCCCCCTTATTTTAAAGCCTTCGATACTTACAAGGATCAAAATGATAAGGGAGTATTAGAAAGGTTCTTAGAATTAATCGGAGAATCTGTTGTTGATGATACTGATAGGAATTCATCGATGTTGCCCAATATAGATAATATCCTTGACATCATCGATGTAGAAACTACCAGAGCGGGATTACTCGATTATATCTATGATTTTTTAGGGGCTCCACCACAAGAATATACTACTCCAGTAACCGAAGGAGAATTTTTACATAATCCTCCATTCTATGTATGGTACTTGGAATACAATGTTCAGTTGGAATATTCTACTAAACTGGGATATAAACCAGAGAATGCTCAAAGGGTAGTAAAATACTACTCAGCTATTGACCGAAGGTTGATAATGTATGCAGTATCCCTATATAAAATCCGAGGAACAGAAAAGTTCTACAGGGTATTACTTACTGCATACTTTAAACTCAAAGGTTACACATTAGAAGAGGAAAACTTATTAACCACTATCGTTGGTAAAGCAAGATATGATACATCATTAACATATGATAGCAATTATCAATACGATGGTGATTCCACAGATTGTAAAGCTTGCTCAAGTTACATCATTGATTTAACCTCAGTAGCCTCAACCCTTAAACCAGAAGAACAAGCTCGATTGGAAAGGGTGCTTGCTAAGTATGCTCCAATTAATGTTCAATTAATGGTTGCTTATGCTTTCTGTAATATTATCGTAAGCACACAGGGTCCATCCATCGAAGAGGGCATGGTGGTTGTTACTGGTAATACAGATAAAGCAGTAAGGGGGTATGACCATACGGTTAGTATTTATTACGAATCCAATATCATATTCTTGGGCTGGTATGATAACCAAGGAACACTACTCTCTACAAGTTTTTCTTATACATTTAAAGTAACAGAATCTACTCAAATCATTGCAAAATATGAAAGAGATGACTTATGATATTATTACAACAAATTCAGGATATTGATAAACTAACCAAGGTATCTTTAGAACTTGCCGAAGCAGCATCTAATTATGGAGCATTAAAAATTATCTTTGGTGTCTTCATGGTGATGATGTTATTAATCGTATTGGTATTCGTATCCCAGTTAGTATTTTTAATCAAAAGGGTTCAAGGGATTTCCGATGTATCCGATAAAATTGATAATTATTTCGAAGGATTATCAGAATCCGATATTGGTAAGGAAGAAGCTAATTCGATGATTAGGGAAGTTCTAAATCACAATTCAGTACTTATTAAGTATTATATAATCCGAGTAAGATCCGAGAACCATATTTCTGATAAAGAAAACACAGAATTAAAAATTCAAAGGATCCTTAAAAATATCCATTCAGAAACTTCCACATTTTTAAATAAATTTCGATATAAGTCCAAACCTCTGGGAGTACACTTAGATGTAGAAACTGATACTGAAAATTTATTTAATCTGATGTTGGAACAAATCTACATACCAAAAGAACATTTTCAATTGTCTCAAATGGACCAATCCATCGAATTATTCATGCAAGGTTTGAAACTGAATTGTGTAACTAAAATAGAAAACTCATGAACACTAAATCATTATGTATTATCTTAGACCCCGCACATGGAAATGATGTAAAGGGTAAATGCTCTCCAGATGGTACTCACAAAGAATATCTTTGGAGTAGAGAAATTTGTAAAAAGCTAGCAAGTAAGCTAGACACCCTCGGATATGAGGTACATTTTACTACCCAGGGTTTAAAGGAGCCTGGACTATCCAAACGAAAGTTGGAAGCTAACAGTATCCCAACTTCAAATGTAAAATTGCTTATCTCATTACATAATAATGCAGCTGGAGATGGTAGTAATTGGTACACTGCCTCTGGAGTAGAGATTTATACCTCTCCGGGAAAAACTCAATCCGATATCTTTTCATCCATGATGTATGGACAATTAAAAAAGGATTTCCCTAAACTTAAATTCCGATATGGGTCTCCCGATATGCAGGATTGTGATAAGGATGCCAACTTCACCGTATTAATGGGAAATTATTATGCCATGCTTATCGAATGGTTATTCCAAGATAACAGAGAAGAGGTAAGTATGCTAAAGGATGAAAAGATAAATAATGCCTTCTGTGAATCCCTGATAAAAGGAATCGAAGATATAAACCAATATGTATATGAACACTTAAAAAAGTAAACCTATGGGACAGATTCGGTATCATGATTACTTATCCGAGATCAGGTCTAAGAAAGCTAGTGAAGCTGTTGCTATTCCAATTGGAATTGGACCATTATTTGGATATAATGTAATCTTTTATGATGGAACTACTCTGTTGATTTCAGCAGACGATACAAAGAATTTCCGTCATAACTTAACAAACGAAAGAAATGTGTTGGTTAATCCCAAATCTGCATGTATCACACCAGATGGGATTTTAACCTTAGAATCCTCAGAATTGGAGGTACCTCTAAGCTTAGGTAAATTTACTGGAGTAAAAGAGGTAGCTTTAATCGCAACTCATCTCTTCTCCAAACAAGAAGGTGGTACAATTACATCTTACAGAGTTTATGTAAACCCAGATCAGCAAGATGCTTGGACACCTAAATTAAAACAATCAAGCTCCACAATGGAAACTTGGCTATCCTTATTAAGCGGTACTCTTAGAAGGAACCAAGAAGTAGTACTTGCAATGTTCTCTGTAGAAGTTGTTGGAGAAGATTACCTTATCAAGGATATTATGAATCCTTATAATTATATGTGGGGAGAAACAGATTATGTACCTTTATCAAGGTATGAAGCTGATATGGCTAACCTAAATCTGTTAATCCCCAAATATGATTCAAGGTCAATAGGACTCTCAAACTTCACTCAAAAAGTAAGTAAGAGAAAATATACTAATGGAACACTTACTCAATTTAGTAAGTCCAATATTGTTACTATCGAAGACCCAGGCCTTACACTAAATACTCTGGGTGATGCAGTAAACTTAGTGGGAGGTATCCATTTGGATTTCTCTTCTCTTCAAATGAGTTTAGAAGATCAATTAGTTGCCGAGCTCTCTGCAACCATGGATTATATAATGCCTACTCCACTCAATGTTAAATTCCAAACTCCAGTAGCTTTTAACTGGTTAAGGAACAACTCACAAAATGAAGACACTGGAGAAAAAATTCAACAAACCAATTACAGTGTATATGGGCTGTTGAATATGTATGAAAGTAATTTCCAATTAGTGCTTCAGTTCTACCCAGTTGGAGATCAAGATACCAATCCAAATCTTATTGCTTCGGATGTACATTGTAAGGCAGATTTTACAATGGATATCTCAAGAATGATATCTTTGGTTGATATGTATGATCTGAACATTGAAGTTGTTTCTGCGGCAGGTACTACTGGTTCAGGTGAAGTAACTGGAGCAGGTAGATATAAGCGGGGATCTCTTGTAACCATAGTTGCCTCTCCCGCCAGTGGTTCTGGATTTGTGGGATGGTATGAGGGTGATGCTTTGATCTCCAATGAACAAGTTTATCGAATAGAAGTAAAGAAGAATACAAATTTAAAGGCAATCTTTAATGGTTCTTCTACAAAGGTAAAAGTTAGTGTTACAGTTAATCCCGCTGGTAAGGCTACGATTAGTGGAGAAGGGATGTATTCTATTAATACTCAAGCTACACTTCAGTGTGTACCAGTAACTGGGTATGGATTCGATTATTGGGAAATCGATGGAGTAAGATACACAATTAATCCTTTAACATTTGGGGTAACTAAAACTACGAATGTTATTTGTAAATTGGTACCGCCAAAACGGGATCTAACATTATTAGGTTCTCCAAGTGGTATCTTCCAACTATCAGGTGCAGGAGCTTATTCTGTAAATGACCCAGTAACAGTGAAGGCAAACCTTCTTTCTCAGGATTACGAATTTGCTGGATGGTACAGAGATTCTGTTATACCCTCTAATTTGGTATCCACCAATGCTACATACTCATTCAATATGCCAGATCAGGATTTGGTTTTATATGCTTCAGCTAACGAAAAGATCATAGAAAATTATTTCGAAATCAGAGTAAGCTCGGGTGCTGGTGGTACAACATCTCCTGCTGGTGTAAATTCATATAAGGAGGGTACTACAATTAGAATCACAGCTCAGCCCGCTAGTGGATATTCATTCTTAGAATGGAGAGCTGGAGGGCCTAGTGGTATTAAGTTGGATTATCCTGCAAGCTTCCAGCATACGGTTACTGGTGATTATTATTTCTATGCTCTGTTCATGAAAGATGAAGAACCAGAACCAGAACGGGTATTGATTAAAACCAATTCTGATAGAGGTGGTTTAACTGAACCAATGTCTCAATATTATGCTAAGGGTTCAAGGGTAACCATTATCGCTACTCCGTGGTCTGGTTATAATTTCGTTGAATGGAGACTTGGGGGTAGGGATGGACAAGTAGTATCTAGATCTGCTAGTTATACATTCACTGCTAATTCCAATGCTACATATTGGGCTGTATTCGAAGAGAAACCAGAAGAGACATATCCAGTACATATTAAAGTAAGTACCGATGGAAAATGTCAATATGTTCTTTCACATAGCACTGCTTCTGGTGGAAGTCAAGTTCCAGATACTGGAGTAACATCTGTTACTACAACTAAGGATTGGAATTTACCCAAGGGTGCCGTAATCCAGGTAGTAGCTCAGGATGGTAGCTCTAAATTCAATAGATGGGAATATACGGTTAATGGTGAGTACACTGCTACTACGGATCATCAAGTTCAATTTGTGGTTCCTGGGGCATTGGATATCGATATTAAAGCCGTTAGTAAAGAGGACCCTCAGCCTCCACAACAGACCGTGAAAGTTTCACTGAGTCTCACAAAAAATAATACTCCATCAATTGGTGATATTAATATTTATCGAAATGGTAGTATTATGGGAACTCATAAACTTTCAAGTTTACCATTATCATTCCCAGCTCAAACTTTTGTTGTGGGTGATAAGCTTCATATTGGTTTGCCCGGTGTAGTGGTAACCCAGATTAGAACCGCACATCAAGTAAGCGGTGATTATCGAGATTATACAGATTCTGGTAATACTTCTAGGGATATAACCATAGAAGCGGGTTCAACCATTATAAGTTGGGCAATAGAAGGTAAAGGTTAATTCTTCTGTTCTTAGGTTTTTTATATGTTGGTGGGAGAGGGTACCTTGTGAAAGGCCTTCTCCTTACTATTTTTTAATGTAAATCCTATGTTAAACTAAAATTTCATAACAAAATGTTACTCAAGAAGTTAATTATTATGTTGAACATGCTTTTAATGTTCGTAGTGGGAATTGCTGCTCAAACTGCAATTGGTTTAAGTGAAGAAGTTGTTGAACCTGGGCTTGTAACGGACTTTGCATCTTTTACAGGGATCATGGCTTTAATCTCATTGGTAGTAACCCAGCTATCAAAATTAATTCCCTCCATCAAAGAAAAGAAATGGGCTAAACCATTAGTTTCAATTGCAGTGGGGATCTTATCATGCTTATTCGGATGGATATTACAAATTTCTCCAGTATTAGAAGGATTAATCTGGTATATGGTAATTCTATATGGAGTATTTGCTGGGCTTTCTGCTTGCGGATTGTATAGTATACTTAAACCATTAATCGAATTAATCTTTCCTCCCAAACGGGAATAGGTATAACATTATAATAAGATAACACATTTAACCCAGACTCTATCAATTAGGGCCTGGGTTTTTTGTTGTAGATTATCCCCATGTTTCTTTCATATCTTCGATAGCTTCATGAATTTCCTTGTTAAGCGTAGAGATATATTTAATGTAAAGCTTAGTCTTAGGCAATTCGAAGAAATCTAATAAAGAGCTAGTTGTAAGCCTGGGTTTAGATTCTTCACTGTAAAAGAAAGGAGGAGGACTCATCTGTAATTGAAATAACAGATAAGCATCGGCAGAAAGGTTAGCTCTCATAAATTCATGAATTTCGGATATTCTTTCTTGTTTAACCCTTTCATCTTCTGATAAGTCTGATAAATCCTCTTTTGCTCCTTCAAAGCAATCTTCGAAAGAAGCAATAGCAACATTAAAATCCAAAGATTGTTTGGAATAAGCATTGATTAATAATCGAGTCTTATATAATTGAAGAGAGCTAATGATGGTAGCCTTAAATTTTTCTGGGTTCTCAGTACTCAGATTATAATACTTCCGAAATACATAAAGTAACTTGTCATAAAAATATGAGATTATTATATCCCTTGAAACATTGAATCTTCTTGGGTCAATGTTTTTAGCTAACTTCCGAATTAAAGGTGTCATGCTCTTATAATAGAAATTGAAGAGTTCAACATCGTAATCTTCGGGTAATTCTTTCAGCCTATTGATTTCACCTTCTGCAATCATAATTCCGTTGTTTTAAATAAATGTTTATGCAAATATATAAATAATATTCTTTTATTATGAGCTCAGGGTAATAAAATTTAACCCTAATCAGGGAAGTAACTGATATATAAGGAGTTATAATTAGGATAACCTAAGGAACAATTTACTACTATCAATTTTCAAAACAAACATATAGATAACATGGCAAAGAAAGATAAGAACAAATTTGCTTTCGGAACAGACTTTCAGCAAGAGGTATTACATTATATCATAAAAGATAAAAATGGTATCCTTGCATTAAACCAGGTCAAAGATTCCTATTTTACTCTCATCAATCATCAAGTTATTGCAAAAGCATTAGCTAAGCTTTCCAAAAAGAATAAACGAATCCCTAAAAATGCTTCAGTACTTAATCAGGAGATACAGGATTTACTTTCTGTGAAAGGGATTGCAGATTTAGTTACTAAGGATGATTTGGTTGAGATTAAACATACAGTAGAAAAACTTTATTCAGAACCCTTATTAGATGGAGAAGATATCCGAGAAAAGGTTTTGAAATTTTCTGTGTTTGTTCAAATGAAGGATTTGAATGATAATTTCGATTTATCGGATTTTAATCAATATGATGAATATTCTAAGCGTATTGCTAAACTTCTTTCAAGGACAAAGGAAAGAAAAGATCAACCATTATACTTGGTTAAAGATGTGGTAGAACGTCAATTTGTGAGACAATCTGATCCTATGGTATTACCTACCCCATTTAGGCAATTGAATCACTTAGCAAATGGAGGAGGATTCCCAAAAGGTTCAATCATTGTTGCATTGGATAAATCGAAAGCAACCAAAACTTTCACATTGGTTAATGTTGCGAGAAGTTATTTAAAAATGCAAAAGGTTGTTCTTTATATAGATATGGAAAATGGAGCCAGTGAAATTATGACTCGTATGGAACAATCAACATTGAACAGAAGTAAAAATGATTTGTTGTCTGGTGATGTGGATAAACTGGAACAAAAACATTTAAGAAAATATCGAAGACTGGGTTCAGAATTCATCGTAAAAAAATTACCCGCAAATGTTGGGACAGTTTCTGATATTGCTTCAACAATCGATGAAATATACAATGATACTGGGATGAAGGTTAATGTATTGGTAATCGACTTCATGGGGAAGATGGGATCATTAGGAAAACATGAAGATGATTTTAATCGTATATCCAATGTATACATAGAGGTTGGTAACCTTGTAATGGAAAAAGATATTGATATCGTATGGACTGCTCAACATGTTACTCGTCAAGGAGAAGTAAGAAGAGAAACAAGGTATGAAGAATCCGATATAGCAAAATGTATGGACATCTCTCGTACTGCTTCATTTGTTTTTGGGTTAAACTCTACTCAAGAAGAAAGAGAACATGGAGTTCAAAGATGGGAAACAGTAGTTGCAAGGGATGCTCCTTCTTGGGGAAGATGTTTATTTAACATTGACCTGGAAAAACAGAGATTCCAGGAATTCACAGTTGCTCAGAGAAAAGCATACGATGAAAAGGTTGCTCCCAATTTAGACAAGCAACTAAAATCTTCAAACTCATTCAAGAAAAGGGGTAAGCCAGTAGCTGACCCAGAAAAAATGAAAAAAGCAAAAGATATATAATATATAATATGTATATTTGCATAAACATTTATTTAAAACTTAAAATTTAAAACTATGGTAACAACATGTTCAATTTGTGGTACTACAGAAGCAGTAGATCCTGGAAAATACATCAAACTACGGTATCGGGATATTATGGAAGAGAGAAAATGCTGCTACTATTGTGCTTTTTGGATCAATCATTTGGATTTATATAAAGATGACCCAAAATGGTTGGTTATTGATGGAGCTTCTTGGATAGTATGTCCTTACGTACCCGCTTCTGAGAGAGGACGTAGTTTCATGGGATGTGGAGGAAGAGAAATGAAAGCTATCACAGAAGATGGTAGAGAATTTTTCTCCAACAATTGGTGGCATCAGGGAGACATCCCAGAGGGGTTTTTAAAACTCATCGATAAATCTCACTTTGCTAAATGGGTTAGGTAATCATGTATAATAAAAATTTCAGGTCATTATTGGGTGCTTACTTCTTAGCTCATGGATTTGAAGATTATAGAAGGGGTTGGTTAAAGGGTCCGTACTTTAGCTGCCCCTTCTGTGGTAGAGAGGGTAAGCTTGGAGTAAATCCTTCAACAGATTTTTATCATTGTTTTCGATGTAACTCCAAGGGAAATCTCCTCGATTTAGTTTTAATTCTAGAGCGATTAGAAACCTTTAATGAAGGATTAAAAGTATTAGAACAGTATAAGGATTCTGGATATCGAATAAAGGAAGAAAGGGTAGAGCTAAAGCAATTAGCCCCTATGATTCTCCCAGAAGGTTTCAGATTACTTAATCAAGGAACCTCCCAAATAGCTAAGTCAGCAAGAGCTTATATAAAGGGTAGAGGATTTGATCCCAACCAATTATCCAAATTAGGTTGGGGATACTCCACAGATGAAAAACATTTCGGATATCTGATTATCCCATATTATAAGGATCACAAGATTATATATTATAATGCAAGGAATTTTCTTTCAACTAGACCAAGATATTTAAATCCAGATATCGAAGAATCCTCTTTAGGTAAATCACAAATCCTATATAATGAAGAAGCTCTTTATATGTATAAATCGGTTTATCTTTGTGAGGGAGTTTTTAATGCTATCACGCTTTCTCAAAATAGGGGAATCTGTACTGCTGGTAAATTTGTTTCATCCTACCAAGAAAATAAGATTATCAAATCTCCAGTAGAAAGGATAATCCTATGTTTAGATGGAGATGCAATAGAACAAGCAATTCAATTAGCACTTAAATTATGCTTATACAAACAAGTCAAGCTAGTTATTTTCCCAAAAGATAAGGATGCTAATGATCTTGGATTAAGGAAATCTTTGCATCTAATATATAATACAAAATATATGAATTACCAAGAATTAATTCAACTAAAGCATGAACTCACATAAAATGAATAAAGGTATGGAAATATTACAGAATCTTTGGAGATGTTTAAAGTCTGAACCTGATACATTATCAGATGAAGATTATTTTATTTATTATGCTCCTGTTGCATGTTTAGGTATGATTGGATTTATATCGTTTACCATAATATTGCTTATGTTCTAATGAGAGATCCAAGTATACACATAAAAGAATCTGACTTAATCGAGCTTCTCAAGGATTATATCCCTAAAGGTAAAGTCCTTGAGATTACAAAAAAAGCTAAGAAGTATGCTTGCATCAAAAGGTCAATGGTTGCTACGAATCAAAAACAAAGAAAGGTAGTAAACACATTATTATCTTCGGATAAAGAGGATGCAAGCTTAGTTGCTCAGATTATTCAAATGTTACGAATAAAACAGGGTCATACTGGAGTACGAAAGATTAAAGAAAACGGAAGAGAATGGCCTCAGATAAAAGAATTAACGAATGCTTGTAATAGCTTCTGTGAAGTAAATAGCCTTGATAAAAGAGAGGGTTATGTAAAATACTTAGAGATTGCGTTCAAACATATCAAATCCTTTTATGGGTATCTCTCGAAACTTATTAATCTCTATGATAAGGTAATCGAAGAGTATAGGGTTACTCAAGAATTATCGAATATAGATACCAATGATGCTATTGAGATGCACTCTGCATATGTTTCAATGATTGCTAGTAAAACGGGATTACAAGAAACATATTTGGATGATCCAGTTAAACTTAATTACTTTGCAAAAGCTGCAATAGAAGCGAAAAATTTAGGTTGTGATTATGATACTTGGATAGAAGCTCAATTTGATGCTCTATCATTTTGTAATGGAATTCCCTTACCAGAACAACTGTTTGGGATGAAAGCTAAGGAAAGGTTAATGAAATACCTATATAAATATAACATATCATTGGATAATAATCCCAATTCTCAGCCTAAGGATTCAGATTGGGATCAAATATTAAACTCATGAACACAGTTAAAATTACATTGACAGGAAATAAGGGGACTCTATCTGGGCCCCCTGTTTTGTTGAAAAAGGTCTATGATAGGCTTCGGATCAAACATCCTAATGCTTGGTATTTAATGCAAAGAACCCGGGGTAAATGGGATGGGTATGTAAAATACCTCTCAGATTATGGGGACTTCCAAATAGGATTATTAAATCACATTTGTAAGCAATTAAAGGAATTAGACCCATCAGTAGGAATTATAATTCAGGATAACAGATTAGGGTTACCAATTAAACCAAGGATGGTAACTAAGTTAGGCAATTACCAATTAAGAGATATACAGAAAGATGTAATCAAAAGTTTTATCAATAACTCCATTGAGGGCCATCCTTTTTATATAGGTGTAATCAATGCAGCAACCAATAGCGGAAAAACACTTATCATGTCTGCTATACATGAGTGTTTTCAAAGGAAATTGAAAACTTTAGTGATTATTAATAATTCCCAAATCTTTGCTCAAGCTAAAAAAGAATACAGAGAATATTTGCCTGGTGAAGATATTCAATTTATTCAAGGTAAAAATCTGAAATTCGGGAATTTCAATGTTGGGATGGTTCAAACAATGTCTCAGAAGATTAAAGAGATTCGAAATGAATTATCCAAGATTGATATTGTTTTAGTTGATGAAGCTGATGTTGCTGATAACAAACAATTCAAAACTGTGTTAAGTTATCTCTATAATGTTCGAATAAGATTGGGATTATCCGGGAGTATTTATATGTCCAAATTAAAAAAGGACCTTATTCATAATATGAACCTTCGAAGTTTCTTTGGTGATGAGATTCATATTATTACCAAACAAGATATGGTAAAGAAAGGATATTCTACACCCGTGATAATTAAGATCACAGAAGGAAACTCACATAATCCTCATTTAGTAGCTGATGGATGGCTCGATACATTTAAAAAGGCAGTTATAGAAGATCCAGTAGCAAAAAAGAAATCCGCTGAAAGAGTTTTATATAATATTAAATATAATCGACTACCAGCAATTGTTGTTACTCGATTTATTGAACATGCGGAAAGTTTATATAAATATTATACTAATCACCCAGAACTCAAGGATTATAATATAAGGGTAATCGATCACACATCGAAAAACCGAGAATCCATAATCAACCAATTTGCTCAGGGAAAAATCGATGTATTAATCACAACATATATTATAAAGAGGGGTATAAATTTACCTTTAGCGGTTTATTTACAGAATGCAGCTGGCTCGGATTCCGAGGAAGATATTTCCCAAATCTGTGGTCGTATGGAAAGAACATTTAAAGGTAAAAAGAAATCCTACTTAGATGATATGTATTATTATGGGCAATATTTAGAACGGCATAGTAAACATCGTATCAATTATTATATAAGGACTGGTATGAAAGTTATTAATCTTAAAAAGAAACGAAATGGAAAGCTATGATTGGGATTGGGAGGATGATGGGGATATCCCAGATTATGAAGAGGATGATTCTTTTGAAATACCTTAATTTTTCTGAGAAAACTAACTAAGCAAAAAAGCTAAGCTTTAAATAAGTTTAGGTTTTTAGGTTAGTTTTGGGGGGGAAGGAAAAGAAGATATAGATAAAGAATATCAGAATAGAAAGATAGAAATTCTCAATATAAAGAATAAATAGGGTATCAAATATCAAGGATTAAGGATATAAGGATATCCTATTATCATTTATATAAAGGAAATTACATAATGTAATAAAGCATTAAATAAATATGATACAAACATTAACACTTTCAAGTAGGAATACTGGAGATTATTTTTTATCTTCAGATGGTCTCCAATTATATCATCGAGAAAGGGACCTAATTAATTTAAACCAATTATATCATCGAGAAAGGGACCTAATTAATTTAAATATGTATGATGATTGCTTTGGGTGTGTATTTTATATTCCTTCAAATAGGCAATCATGTTTTAAATGTGAAAAACTCCCTGATGTAGAATGTTTAGCTCAATCTAATTTTCAAATGGTTGATGTATATTATTCGTTTATGATTTTATATGAAAACTTAGAATCAGCTGGGTTGAAGATGTATACCAGTTTGAATGAGATACAAAATATGCTTTCAGAGGATATTCAAAGTCTATTTATATCTGCGTACAATACATTGCTCACTAAAGATATACTTGAAATTCTTAAAAAGCCTTTAAATAAGGGATATGAATTAGAGTTATCAGTAAGAAATGATGAATTAATGATTAAATATACATGGAAACAGAATTAGAGAAACTTGAAAAACAGAGAAAAGATCTCTTCAATGAACTGGATTTGTTAAGGGAATTTGAAACAGAATCAATGATTGATTATAATGAGCCTATTGATTGTAAAGCTGATCAGGAGCTTAGTTTGGTTCCTCGAGGTGCTTGCAAATATTGCACCTTACATTGTGATCAATGCTCTTTGAGATGTAACAGATTCCTTCAATATTATGATAGGAATAAGCTTATCTTTTCTAATAATCTGTTCAAGGTTAATTCCAAGTATGAACAGAAGATTAAGGAACAGGTTATTTCTATAGATAAGAAAATCAAAATAATCGAATATAACAATGGCAAAGAAGAATAAATTACCGGATATTAAAGGAGCTCAGGTTTTAGTTCCCACCAATGTATCAGAGATTATTGGTACAAGAGATGATTGCTTTGGCAAAGAATATGACCTCTCTACATCAGAATGTAAAAGATGTGGAGACTCTGAGTTATGTGCAGTATGCTTTGCTCAGTTTATGAATAAGACTCGCAAACAAGTAGAAGAAGAAAATACTTTCAAGGATATGGAAAGTATGGTTGATCCTAAACTTGTTGCTAAGTATATGCGGGGATTAAAAAGAAAAGGATCAGAGAAAAAAGAAGTAATCCATGCTGCAATGGAAAAGTTTAATCTAGATAAGAAGACTACAAGAACCATTTATAAATCATTAAAGAAGTAACTATGGATAGTAGAAACATTAAAGAACCTACTCCTCAAATAGAGGATGGAAAACATTTGGAGAAAATCTATGATCTCCAAAAAGAATTATTGGATTCTTACATTAAGATTGAAGGATTGCCTTCATATCCTATAGATGTAAATTCCAAAAAGAGTCAGATCATCCTAAAGGATTTTACTGGCAGGGTAATCGAAGAACTTGGAGAGGGATATGAATCTATGCTCAAGGTTTTCAATAAGAGATTGGATTACATAAAGGATATGGATAACAAAGAAACATTCCTTTATATTAAAGCTGAAGCACAAAATCTGAATGAAGAATTAGCTGATGCTTTACACTTCTTCATGGAATTGCTTATCTACACAAACATACACCCAGAAGATATTTACCAATACTGTAAAACCACAGCCAAGAATTTAGGGATTCCCCTATATGATTGCTGTTGCTTAAGACAGGTACTCAACTTTTCCAGAAACATGGTAATGGGATCAGAGATTGACCTACCCAATAAATCCCTTATCAAAATTGCCCATGAAGAAGATGAATGTATCCCAGTGGGATGGGAAACTAGCGGGGATTTTGTTAGAAGATGTGCAATCCAATTATGGGATGTGACATATTCTTTATCTATTGCAAGGAATTGCCTTAAAAACAAACCCTGGAAACAATCGGGAGAATTAACCGATGAAAATCTGTATCAGAATTTACTTTGTGAATCATTCGTAAAATTATGCGGATTTTACGCATTAATGGGTTATACAGATAAAACCCTATTTGCAGTATACTTCAAGAAAAACATGGTTAATAAATTTCGTATAGCAAGTCGTTATTGATATGGATACAATCAATAAGCAATTAAAAGTAAGGCAAGTATTTTATCCTACCTCACAAGCAGCTTGGGAGGGTATCAATGAAATATTTATTAAGGGAGATCCAATTCTTTTTACCGAAGGTGAAGGAGGAAGGATCTCCTCCTCTGCGATTTATGCCTATAATGTTGTTGTTAATATTAGGAAAGCTTGGATGGACCCAGAATTTGATTTTGGTAAGCTTTTCAATTATCAGAAAACCAAATGGAATCTTCTTTTGAATAATTATGTAAACTTTAATCAGTTGGATTTAATGAGATCTCAAGTTAGGTCTACTGAATTAAAGAGAAGCCATTACAATTATTCATTCGACTTTGATAATACACATTCTAATGGGAAAGGTTGTTTAATAGCAGCCTCTTTTTGTAGAAGAGATGATTTGGATATTCCAATTATAATTGCAAACTTAAGATCTTCGGAGATTACAAAGAGATTGGCATTTGACCTTTTATTATTACAGAGATTGGGAGAATACGTATATGGAGGGGACCAAACATTTATGATTCAATTAAACTGTAATCAGATGTATGCTGCCTTAGAAACCTTAGTAATGTATGATACTCATAAATCGATAAAGAAGGTCACCAAAGGACTAGATTCTGTTTGGATTCAAAAGGTCCTTAAGATGTTGAAGTTCTTTAAAACTTGTGATGAGAAGGATGTAAAATATAAAGTATATCGAAGAACATTAGCTTGCATACAACCAGGAAAAGTTCCCGGAAAGAAAGAGATAACCCTTTGTGCTAAGGATTTGCTATTAGGATATGATGATATTCCATACCCGGAATCCTGTATTTCATATACAGCTCGTCAGGCATTTAAAAAGAAATATTTAAAACAAAAGGAGGACAAAAAATGAGAATCTACACTTCAAGTTATGAGTTGATGTCCGAAACAATGAGAAATGTTATAGAGATGGGTGCTATAGTTAGACCCAAATCTTATCAGAACAAAAACATTGAAGGACAAGAAGATTACATTACAAAAGAAGTAATCTGTCATCAGTATTGTTTAACTTCTTTGGGAGACCCAAAATGGTTATTCTTAGCTGATAAAAGGAGTAAACAATGGGTAGAAGAAGAATTTAAGGAAAGAATCCATGATCCTTTAGAGAGCCCAGATAAATTCTCTCACATTAACCCGGGATCAGCATTCCTTATCAGAGAAGATGTTTGGAGACCATTCTTAGTAAATGGGAAATTCGATTATACCTACAATGAAAGATTAAGATTTGGATGGACTTATTCTAAAGGAATTAATCACCAAGATCGAATCTGGGATGCTCTAAAAGCAGTAAGGGATGAGTTAATCAGAAACCCTGATACTCGCCAGGCAGTAATCCCAATCTTTCATCCGACAGATGTAAAATATATTGGGGGAGAAAGAAGAGTACCTTGCTCAATGTATTATGATTTCCTAATCAGAGAAATAAAAGGTAAAAAGAGATTACACATCTGTTATCATCAAAGGTCATCGGATTTGGTAACTCATTTTGGTAATGATGTATACCTTGCATGGAAACTTATGGAGTACATGGCTGAGCAAACAGGGAATGAACCAGGATATTTATATCACACTATCGATTCTCTACATTCATATAAAAAGGATTGGGTATTACTCAAACAATGTTTGGATGATATCACAGAATGAATGAATAATTGGGAAAAAGAATGGATTAAAACTTTAGCCTCTATCATGATTTGGTAGAGGCTTCTTAATTTATATAAGAATATATAAGAATATGGGCAAACCAAAAACAAAATATCACATCTTAGAGAATGAGCAACAATTGGATATGTTAATTGATGCTTGTAAGAAAACTGGATATGCTTCGGTAGACTTTGAGACTACGGGTAATCGAATATATAATAATGATTTTTATCCTACGATTTTAGGTGTATGCTTTGAACCAGGTAGGGCAGGAGTAATTCCTTTAGGTCATTTTGATTCGAAATTTAAAAAATCCTGGAAAACAAAGCTTCAGAAATTTGGAGAAGAAGTTATTGCTAACGAAAACATTGTTAAGGTTGCATGGAATGCTAAATTTGATATGCAAGTATTTCACAAATATGGTATCTTTCATAAAGGTAGGTTATTTGATGGGATGCTTGCTAAATATGTTTTGGATGAAGTAAGGCCCCATGATTTAAAGAATCAGGTAAGGAGGTTCCTTCCTAAATTTGGAGATTACGAAGAAGATTACGAAGGATGTAATTTACCTTGGGATCAAAAACCTTTATTGGGATTATCCCAGTACTGTGCTATAGATACTGATATGTGTTTAAGATTATTCCTATTCTTCGAAAAGAAAATGATGGACAAGGCATTTTACCCTTTGTTTAGAAATCTTATTATGCCTGCTTCTAATCTACTAACAAAGGTAGAGACAAGAGGGCAAAGACTTGATAAAGAATGGCATGGAGAATTAATGGAAAAATATCCCAGATTAATTCTAGAAGCAGAAACCAAGGTAAGAGCCCTTAAAAAGGTAAAGAGATTCGAGAAATCCCTCATCCAACAGAGATTAGATAAAGCAATATCGAAGATAGAGGAAGAGATTAGAGAATCTAAGAAAGTAATAAAAACATCAGATGATTCTCGAAAAATTGCTTCTGCTGAAAGATCAATTAAAAATAGAGAAGAAAAGATTGCCAGATTAATGGCTGGAGAATTTAATACTAAATCCGAAAAAGCCATAATAGAACCCATAAATTTTGGGTCAGCTTCACAAATGACACAACTTCTATTTTTAGACCCAAAAGGATTTAGATTCCCAGTAGTAAAATATACACAAAAAGATAAAAAGGATACGGATAACCCCTCTTCATCAGAAGCAGTATTATTGGAATTACAAAAAACAGATAAAACTGGATTTATTGATACGCTTTTAGAATTAAGAGGGCTTAAGCAGATTAATAATATGTTTGTAAAGGGGTTTGCAAACTTAGTTCAAGATGATGGTAGATTACATCCAAAATTTCATATCCAAGGTACTGTAAGTGGGCGATTAAGTAGCTGTATTAGTCCTGACTCTTTACTTGATACGGATAGGGGATTAATCTTTATTGGGGATTTAGTACCCTCCTCAGAGGGGTATAATACCATCGATGGGTTATCTGTAAGAACCCATACTGGAAAGTATCAACCCATACTTAAGGGAATAAATAAAGGGGTTGAGCCCATGTATAAAGTAACTTTGGAAGATGGTAAATCCATTAACTGTACCCTTAAACATAAATTTATAACGGACCAGGGGGAAAAAACCCTAGAAGAAATCCTCAACAATTACCATAATAAAGATTCCAATACTTTTTCTATTAAACTTTTAACATCTTACAGCTATGAGTAGAAAAAGGGTATTAACAAAATCCCCCAAACATAAGTTAAAACTTATAAAGGAAGATGGGAAATCATATATTAGAAAAAAGGATTTGGATCATTACTTTTTTGAACAGGGGATGACCAGGGAAGATTTCAAATTTCATTTTGGTATCGGCCATAGGATTATGACACAGTCTCTGTATAAGTATTATACAAAAGACCAGATTAAAAGATCCCAGGGAGAGAAGATTGCTAGGATACAGAGGGAAAATAATTCGAACAGGGTAAATTGGTATAAGCCCGCTAATCTGGTGGAGGTTGACAAAATTAAAGAAGCAATATCCACTTCTCTCACTCATGAGGAAGCTATGGAAAAACTGGGGATGTCTAAATATGTATTTTCACATCACCTCCAATATTATAATTTAGCTTATAATGAAACTAAAGAGAAGAGTAAAAAATTCCTATCCATTACTACAGAGGAGGTGGAACTTTTAAAGAGCCTTATGTTTTATAATAAGCAAATAGGGTTATTATTTTCTCAGAATTCTTCAGATATCATTAAGGGCATCGATTGTATAAATGACTTTAAGTACACTCTGTTTAATCTGGTTAGAAAGTTAAAAAGGATAAATCGTAAACATATAAAACGATTTAATATTAGATATTCTGCTAATAATATCGAATACCAATTTTATAAGTATTTTAAACATCTAAAGTTAGATGTAGAAGCTCAATTTCCTTTAGGTCCTTATAAGTATGATTTTTTCTTTCCTAAGTTTAATCTATTATTGGAGCTCGATGGAAGTTTACATGAAATCAATCTGGATCTGATTAAAGATGAGTTAGCGGCTAATCAAGGATATAAAGTAATCCGAATTAAACTTTCTAAAAGTCTTTTGAATAAAGCTTATGATGAACAAACAATTTTTAAAAAGATCAAATCATGTATAAACCAGTATCAATTATTTCAATAGAGCCGATTGGGTTAAAAACAGTATGTGATATAGAAGTTCAAGAGGATCACACATATGTGGCTAATGGCATATTAAATCATAACAGTGACCCCAATGCACAACAGTTTCCTAGATTAGCAACAAACCCCGATATTAGGAAGTGTTTAGTTGCATCCACTGGTAGACTCTACTTGATGATGGATTATTCACAAGCAGAATTAAGATTGATGGCCCATTTATCAAAATGTAAAGGTTTGTTGGAAGCATTTGCAAAAGGTTGGGATCCTCACTTATCAGTAGCATGTAAAAAATATGGGGCTAAATATGATGAGATAGAGCCTATCTATAAGGATGAGCAACACCCGGAATATAAAACTTGGAAAGTACGAAGAAAGCAAGCTAAACACATTGTTTTTGGGTGTATATATTGTATCGGTGCAGCTAAACTTGCAGAAGAGCTTTCAGACCCAAAAACAGGGTTGGTGGTAAGCCCAAATGAAGCCAAGTCATTTTTAGAAGATTTTTTCACGGACTTCCCAGAGGTGAAAAAATTCATGGATAAACAAATGAAGTTCATGCATAAACATGGCTATGTAAAAACACTTTTTGGTAGAAAAAGGAGATGCCCCGAAATCTTTGGAGATAATCAGATGCAGATTGTAGAAGCAGAACATGCTTCAGTAAACATCCCATGTCAAGGTGCTGCATCGGATATGGCATTATTTACTTCAGTATTAATTGATGAGAAAGTAAATAAGGGGGAATTACCAGATTTGCAGGAAGTAGGTACTGTCCATGACTCCATATATTTTGATACATTACCTAAAGACATCAATCCAAAGACCATATATCAACTTTGGGACATGGCAAGAAATCCCAGTACAAAAGAATGGTTTGGATTCCAAATCGATGACATAGATATGTCAATGGATTTCGAAGTAGGAAGGTCCCAGGGAGAAGAATTACCCTTTGCAGTGGGATACGATTATAATCGATTATTAAATTTCAAAGGGGAATGGAAAGGGTCCAAGGAAGAAGAATATTATTTTTCACTGGTAAACAAATGTAAATCAGTAGATATCAAGGACTATCCAAAGGTTTACCCAGAGTATTTCAAGTGAACTAATTAAATTAAATTTTAAACATACATATATTATGAAAGATGAAAAAAGAGGGATAATCATATCCCTAATAATCTGGGTTTTACTTATGTTTATGACCCTTACTCGATGGATGGGTGATGGGACCCTAAAAGAGATCGGGGATTACATTGCTATCACATTTGGAGTAATAATTACTCTGTTGGTGGGAATAGGAACTTGGAGTATGAGATCATTTATTAAACAATATGGAGGAACAGAAGATGAGGATAGTACAAAGAGGAATTAATCTTAGGGTAACTAAACCCAAGCCCATAATTTGCCCCAAATGCGGATGTGCTTTTGAAGTACAGAGTCCCAGGGATGTAATCCATTCAGCTCATCCAGTTAATACAAATTTCGTTGAACGGATGATTGTTATATGCCCAAATTCTTCCTGTAGATTTGAACATAGACTTTCTTTTGAAAAGATCAAATCTATAAAACAGAGCTTTCCAGATTATCCATGGGATAATGGGTCCAATACATCGATAGATACCATAACCACTTAAGATTTATGAGGGATTCCAGTATAAAAGAACTTAAGAGGGAGTCCTCTATAAATCACCTAACAGTAAGGGTAAGAGGTAAAAAACTCGATATAGACCTATCAAAGGAATTGGCAATTAATGAAACTTCCATTAATAAGCTGATCTCAGAAAACCCTTCAAGTTACTCTTTAATCTCAATTTTAAAATCCAAGGCAGTAGCCGAGAGGGATCAATTAGAAAGGGAAAAGGATAGGATCTTTTCTCAAGTTTATGTTTCTGTGGTAGACAGTAATCCTAAAGCTACAAAAGAATACGCAACACATAAAGCAAATGCTAACACAAAATATCAAGTTGCAAACGATAAATTTTTGGAAGCTAAGGAATACGCGGATAAATTAATTTCTATCTGTAAAGCTTTTGAAATGAAAGCTCAACTACTACAAACATTCTCATCCAATATCAGAAAAGAGTGAACACTATTTATTAATCGCATAAAATTATTATCTTATTATGAATGTTATTCAGAACTTACTTACTAAAGAAGCTGCACTAAGAGTATCTCAGAATATTCCAGGTACTCCAACTGAAGATCGGATCCTTTTAGCAGTACCCAAAGATGATGCAAGGACTGCCAGTGGTTTAATCATCCCTGGTAAACCCGAGGATTATCCCAGAAAAGGGGTAATCGTAAAAATGGGATTAATGGAGCAGGACAGAAAGATCAATAAACATTTAGAAATTGGTCAAATCGTTACTTATGGGAATTACGCTGGAAAGGATATTTCTTTCGATAATGGATATTCTTTAGAATCTGTTAAATTTGTGGTACTCTCAATTGAAGAGGTTATCTATATAGAACAAAACAATAATTAATATTTTGATATATCATGAAGAAAGTAAAAACAGAAAAGAAAGGTCTTTCCATGAGGGAAAAACTTTTGGCTAGAAAAAAAGAGCTGGAGAAGAAAGGATCTGGTGGTGGAATGATTTATCCTAAAGAAGGAACCATTCGCTTCAGAATCAAGGATCCAGGAGAAGATTGCGAATTAGCTATCGAAATTATTCAGTTCTATCTGGGTCCAAAATTAGGTGGAGTAATCTCTCCAGCTACCTTCAACGAAGATTGCCCATTCATGGAGAAATATCTGGAACTGAAGGAGAGCAAGGATGAAGATGATAAACTTCTTGCAAAGAAACTTGTTCCTAAGAGAAAATATGTAATCGCAGTAGTTGCATATAAAGATGAAAAGGGAAAAGAGGTTGATGAACAGAACATTGATAAACCAATGTTAATCCCTAAACAAGCTTATCAGGATATCATTGATCTTTATTTGGATGAAGATGAATGGGGAGATATGACTTCTATTAAAAATGGGTATGATTTGAAATTAACCCGTTCTGGTAAAGGTCAAATGGATACCACTTATACCATTTCACCATGTCAGAAAAAACCTCTGGATAAGAAATATGCTAAGCCAGTGAATCTTGAGGAAATGGTAAGAAAACATATCCTTCCTTACGATGAACTAGAGGATAAATTAAACGAATTTCTTTGTGGTGGGGTTGATGATGACGATGATGAAGATGATACTCCAAAAAAGAAAAAGAAATCCTTAAAGGACAAGGATAAGAAGAAAAAGAAAAAAGCTAAAGGCTCTGATATTTAAATATTTAAAAAATCCATATCACTCATAATAAAGTTAAAGGGAGTATACCTTCAATTGGGTTGCTCCCTTTTTTAATCTAAAACAAATCATCATACACTATGGCAAAGAAAAAGATAGGTATAAAGATACCAACATTAAAAGAATTAAATAAGTCATTCCCCACATCATTTGTTGCTTCAGAAAGAGATGATTCCAATTTCCCTAAAATTCCTACCAGATTCCTTGCATATAATTATCAATTGGGAGGAGGTATTACATTTGGTAGGCTAATGGAGATATTTGGGGAAGAGAGTAGCGGCAAAAGTTTAGCGGCTTATGATTTTGCATATTGTACCCAACAATTGGGTGGGGTAGTTTTATTAGCCGATGCAGAACAGGCTTTTACAAATAAATGGGCAGAACAAAATGGATTGGACTTGGATAGAGTTTTAATCCTAAGGGAAACTTCTGTAGAAGTAATCTCTGACTGGATTGCTCAATATTCCTTATATTGGAGATCAATATTGACTCATAATGAACCTATTTTGGTAATCATAGATTCACTAGCTTCATTGGACACATCAGAAAACATAAACTCCCAGATGATGGATTCTAAAGCGGATATGGGAAATAGAGCTAAAGCCATCTATAAAATGTTTAGAATCCGATCAGAGCTTCTATCAAAATTGGGAGTAACAATGATATGTATAAATCAATTAAGAAAGAACCTGAAAGCTGGAATGTTTCAGAATCCCGATACTACTCCGGGTGGCCAAGCAATGAAATTCTATGCTTCAATCAGAAGTGGATTCTATGGAAGTAAGACAATTACTGAAAAACACAAAGGTAAGGAAGTAAAAGTTGGTAGGTATACTTCTATTCGTATGGAGAAAAATAAAATTGCTCCTTCAAGGGCTACCATATCTAAAGCACCCATGTATTATAATCCCAAATATCATGATGTTGGATTCGATAGGTATTTTGGATTGGGGGACATATTAGTTGAAGAGGAAGTCTTGGAAAAAACTTCGGGAGGGATTTATAAGTATAAAGGGAAAACCATTGCTAGAGGAGATGAAAAGTTACAGTTGGTAATCGAAGAAGATGAAAAGCTGAGAAAGAGATTTATTAAAGCTTGTGGAATAAACACTATCACAACCACTCAAAAACATTTGGAGGATTTGAAATCCAAAGGTATAAACCTCTTCCCAGTGGATGGAAATTTGGATTATGAATCCCAATCCGATGACTCAGAAGATGAAGAAGAGGAAGAAGAATTCGAAGATTAAAGTAGTGGTAGCCATTGTCCCAAAAGGGATGATGGTACCTTGCTTTCAAGTAGTATCTGCAGGCTCATTAAATAATCCCAGAGTTATATTTTTATATCAAGAATTACAATGAAAGAAGAAAGGATATTATTGGTAGATGGAAACAACTGCTTGTTGAGAACTCATTTCAAATTCAAGAATAAAGGGTTCTCAAATGGTAAGATTCCAACAGGTGCAGTATATGGATTCTTTAAAATCCTATACTCAAACATTGTAAGGTTTAAAATTACTTCAGTAGTAGTATGTTTCGACTGTCATAGGTCTAAACTAAGGACTGATATGTACCCAGAGTATAAAGCTCATAGAAAAAGGATCTCAGAAGATTGGGATCAAATTTTCAAGGTACAGTTTCCCATTATTAAACGTATCTTAAGGAACTTAGGAATTGTTTATGTATGGGATAACAAAAGGATCAATGAAATGGAAAGTGATGATTATCTTGCATTGCTTTATCAAAAGAATTGCTTATCTCAAGTATACCTATTATCATCAGATGAAGATTTTGTTCAACTTCTAGCATTTCCAAATATCAAATTGATAAATCCTTCTAAAGATATGCTAGTAACATCTAAAAATTGTAAAGATGTATATGGGTATACACCAGAACAAGCAGTAGATATGAAAATCCTTTGTGGAGACACATCTGATAACATCTCAGGAATAAAAGGGGTAGGTCCTAAAACTGCTTTAAAATTCTTAGAAGAATATGGAAGTATAAGGGAGTTCTTAAAATCTGATCATGGAGATAAGAAATTCCCTAAATCAGAATTAGAACCAATATTCAAACGAAACCAACTGTTGATAGACCTGTTCTATTATCTAACAAAGGTTAATCCAGAAGTAATCCCATATCATGATAAAAAACATGCAATGGATAAGATTACCTTAAATGAGATATTTGAGAAATACCAACTCAAATCTTTCATGTCACCAGAATTTATGAAACCATTCAAACAATTAAAAACTTACAAATATGAAGAATAAGAGGATAGTAATCTGTGGTCCGGCGGGGCTTGGCAAATCAACCATAGCCAGAGCTATTTCAGAGGAGTTTGGAATAAAGTATGTTTCTGGGAGTTTATATGATTTAATGCCTAATCTCCCAAAAAATCATTACGATTTGAATACTAAGTATGATACCAATGAAAAACACAAAAGGAATTTCCAAATCCTAAACCTAAGGTATCATCAGTATATGGAATTAGAAGGTAGCTTTGTTACAGATCGTAGTCTGTATGATACAGCGGGTTATGAAATCCAAGAAAATTCCATGGGACTTCCAACTTGTGAAACACATGATTTTATCGAAAAGATAAATGCTATCAATTATGATCTCATGTTAAAGGAAAAAGAGATAACCCATATTATCTTCATTCCTTACAGAAGAGATCAATTTGAAAGATGGGAGATAGAAAACGATGGCAAACGCATTACCAACAGATACTTCCAATACATGGTAAGTGCTTGTCAAACTTTGGTATTCAATGTTATTGGGGTAGATCAATCTTTTGGCCAGCTTATCAGAAACACATTCAGTAAAAACAAGGTTGGTACTTTATTTGTACATGATACTGACTGGGAAGCAGAGGGGGGATATGATCCAATCGATGGAATTAAACTCTTAGAATTAAATGAGATGGATCACAGTAAACGAATGAAAGCAATCAGAAAGTTTTTAAAATGAAAAAGGAAGTTATAGCATTAGCTTTCTCGGATATTCATCTAAACAATTGGACCAAGTTCAATCAAAATGGGAGTCGAACAGATTCCCATTTTTTGATTTTAGACAAAATTTTCAGAGAAGCAATAAAACAAAAGATCCCAGTTTTCTTTTGTGGGGATTTAGTACATACTCCAGAAACAATCAATATGGAGTTATATATTAAGATGTCTAAATATTTCGATAAATATTCCAATGAGCCAAAGCTTCAAGTATTTGGGATCTCTGGTAATCATGAAATACCAAATCTGAACACATATGATCAAAGGTCAGATTCTTTCTTAACAGCTCTTGATCTTCAGTATCATTGGTTCCATTGTATGGATTGGAAAACTATCGAATGGCCAACATTCGCATTGCATGGTATACCGTACCTGGATCATAATGTTGGTTTAAAGCAAGCATTAAAAGAAACAAAAGTAATTAAGGGTAAAAAGAATATCCTATTACTACATACGGATTATGCGGGAGCCAGAGATACGGATGGTAGAGAAGTAGGTTCTGTAGAAAACTTCGATAGAACATTACTCAGAAAGTTTGATTTGGTATTATGTGGACACATACACAAATTTCAGAAATTAGAGAAATATGTATACATGGTTGGAGCACCTTTACAACAAAGGTTCACAGATGAAGGAAACAAAATGGGTTATCTTAAGATATATTCTGATATGTCCATTGAGTTTGTTCATATTAAAGGATTGCCTAAGTTTAAGACAGTGGGCAGTGTGGAGGAAATTAAAGAGGACGGAAATTATTATAGAGTTCTCAAACCTAAGGCCTCTAATGATGAGTTCAGCTCAGAAAGCAAGGTTATACAGAAAAACTATTCGAAAGTTAAAGCAGGTAGACGATATCTTCGAATACAAGGTATCAAAGATCCTGAAAAGAAGAGACTTCTTATTGAAATACTTAAAAAGGCAGAGGAGGAAGAAGTATGATTAAATTCATGAACATGGAGATAAAAGGATTCTGTTCTATTCAGGATCTTAGTATAACATTGGGTACAGAAGGAATCCATCTGGTTAAAGGAAATAATGGTAGTGGGAAGAGCTCTTTTCTGAATGCTATCAGTTGGTGTTTATATGGTAAAACATTAAAAAACATAAAAGATGTAAATACCTTAGAATCCTGGAGACCCAATGATTATAAGGGTACAATGGTAAAAATCTTTTTTGAGAAAGATGGCTCAATACATCAGATAATACGATGTCAAGAATATAAAGGTAAAGTAGAAGAGGCTAAAGGAGGAAACAGATTACTCTATCTAATCGATGGAGCCCAAGTAAAAGAAAAATCCAAACCAAAGATTCAAGAACTTATCGAAAAAGATTTGGGTAGTAGCTTTAGGCTTTTCAAAAACACAATCACATTCGGTCAAAGACTCCAGCGTATAGCTGAATCATCTGGTCCTGATAAAAAGGCTTTGTTCGAAGAAGCTTTCGAAATAGGTTATATTACTGTAGCAAAGAACATTGCTATGGTAATGAAAAAAGAAACACAACAGAAATATGATGAAGCATACTATCGAGTTAAATCCATAACTGAAAGATATGAAGATGCAAGGAAAAGTTATGAAAAATTCCGAGATAGTGAAAGGAATTATAAAAAGATCTTCAGAGAACAGGTTGATCAGATCGAAAATAAAATTACATTGAGACATGAAAAACTTGTTAGATTGGAGAAAAAGTTCGATGAAAACCTGCTAACTAAGAGCTTAAAAAATTTGGAGCATCTTAAGAGAGAGTTAACCAAACTTAAAAAAGAAGAACTTAATACCAATCAACAACTAACCAAAATCACAAGTAAAAAAGGGGTCCTGGAATTTATTGAATCCATCATGGGTTTATTACAGAAAGGGAAATACAAGGTTGCATATAATGACCTTAAAACCTTATCCTCACATTTCAAATCATCGGAAGAGATTAAGGATAAAAAATTTAAGACCCAGTCAAAAATCTACGATGTAGAATCTTTTTGTAGAGAACAAGAAGATATTAAAGATGATATTACTACTTTAAAGGGTGAAATTACTAACCTGATAAAAGAAAAGGGAAACTTAAGATTAGAGAGAATAAACATAATCTCACCTCAGTATCGAAAACAGAGAAAGGAATTAAAAGCTAAGTTAGAAAAACATCGTAAAAATTGTGAAACTCAGAAAAAGTCATTAGAAAACCTAAATTGGGTAATCAATGACCCATTAAGTAATTCTGGGATGAAAACTTTTATTTTCGATGCTTCATTAAAATCCTTGAACGATTGTTTGGATGATTACAGTAGTATAATCGGATTTAATATAAAGTTCACAGTAAACACAGAATCATCAAAAAGGGATTTTGTAACCTTAATCGATAAAGATGGCCAATTGCTTCAATACGAAGAATTATCCGGAGGTGAACAACAATTGGTAAATGCGGCTATGGCATTTGCATTACACTCTATCACAAGCGTATCATTGGGAATAAATTTACTTTTCTTGGATGAACTTTTCGAAAACTTAGATAAGGCAAATATCGAAATCGTAATGGACTTAGTGAAATATATAGGTAATGGGAAAAGCATTTATATAATCACTCACCAAGAGAATTTTTCAATCTCAGGTTCTAATACGATTAAGGTAAAAAAAGACAATGGTATTACCACTATAATCCCATAATACTTAAAATTCAATACCAAATGTCAGTGAACAGTAAAAATAAAGGATCCAAAGCTGAAAGGGAACTTGCTAAGGTATGGGAAAGATGGACTGGCTATAAATTTTCTCGAACTCCCATGTCAGGAGGTTGGGCTAAATCTATCGAATCTTTTGGAGATTTAACCTGTACTGATCCGAAACATAGCCACAAATTCCCTTTCAGTGTTGAATGTAAATCCTATAAGGGTATAACATTCAATGATATTCTAAAAGGTACAAAATCCGATGTACTTAGGTTTTGGGAACAAGCATCATATGATGCTAACCGATGTAATAAAATCCCATTATTATTTATGAGAGAGAATGGGATGGCAAAGCAAACCTATTTTTTAGTATGTGATGTAAAAGTGGGAAAGCTAATCGTAGATTTATCCAAGAAAAGCTTAGACATGATTGCTTTGAGCTGTTCATTAGGGAATCTACTGGTGTTCAATTCAAACGACTTAACGGCGATTCCCTATAATGAATTCTATAAAGCAGTAAGGAAATTATGAAAAAAAGAGAATATGTATGGTGTATATGCCATATAGATAATAAACTTTATGGTTCAATCGAAGCTGAGCTTAAAAAAGCAAAATATGATGATATTAAAGTATACATTCCAACACTTTCGATATTAAAAAAACGAAGTAAAGGAAAAGATATCTATGAGGATGTACCCATGCTATTCTCTTATGGCTTTATCAGAATGAGAAAAGAAAAAGCATTCTCAAGGGTATTCCTACATCGATTAAAAAAGGCGATCCCGGGAATCCATTCTTGGGTAAAGTCTCCAGAGACAATGCACCAAAGGAAAATAAAGGCCAGGATTCAAAATGCCGAAGATTGGGATGACTTCTCTATTGTAGCAACAGTATCCAGAAAAGAAATCAGAAGATTAAAAAGACTCTCCAAAGAAAACAAGGTTTATTCTAAATATGATATTGCCCAATTAACAGTGGGAAGTTATATCGTATTAAGAGGGTATCCTTTTGATGGTGTTCAAGCAACAGTATTAGAGATAAACCTTAACACACAAAATGTAAAGGTAAAATTATTCCCAAATGGGGGTGAAATCGAAATATGGTTACCTTTTGAGAATGTTCTTTACAGTACATACTTGGATTATGATCCAGATAAATTAGCTTATGATCATGCCGAGGATAATATTAGCAATTCTTATAAATTAACTACAACACAAGAAGAGGACTCATTATGGATGGATTAGTAGATAACAAAGCATGGAATTGTCTTACTAAAGAAGAACAACAATCCTTATCTCTTTCAATTTCCTATGGTAAATCCTCCTGGGAAGTTGGAGAGATAATGGGAATCGTACATTACAAGTATTTGGAATTAAAAGAAAGATCAGAAAGGCTTTTCAGATTGTTTCATGATTTTTTCGAACTTCATGATAACATCTTTAAGCCTGTTCGTTGTGTTGATCAAAGATTTGTAGATTATATAGAAGCTTGTATAGAACGAAGAGTTACAAGAAAACAAGCTTCTGACCCTTTTGGAGATGCTGCAATGTATGTGGCTCCAATTAAAACTCAATTCCTAATAAAACAGATGGCTCTATTAAAAGAGTCTACCGATCCATGGGATATCGACACATACAAGCTTATCATGGAATTCGATAGATGGAATAATTGGAGAATCCTTCCAAGGAAAATTCAACAGCCATCTGCATATAAAAGAAGGAATAATCGAAGAGATATCTTTTATATCAAATACATCTGTAGCTTGGATTCTGAGCAAGTTCAAAATCTCATAGATCAATATTGGTATTCAAGGAAGAAACAATGTTATTACTTTGTTGTATTCGATTATGATAGGTTCGATGATGGGTATCAGATAGTACCTGTAAAAAAACGAGACAGTACTTTAGAGAAGCTATCTAAACTTTATATCTATGTATTTGATGATAAAGACATGGCTGATGTATATGGCTACTTGGTAGTAGAATTCCAATATGGGAATAAGACTGCAAAGAAAGGTCAAGCGTTCTGGCCAAATTATCGTCAAACAATCGAAAAAGCAGTAAACTACAACAGTGTAAACAATCTAGATTTTTATGCTGAGAAATTAGATTATGCTTATCAGAATAATGATAAACAGAAGTTACTGAATTTCGAAAAGAGAGAAAAGAAAAAACGTAAAGGATTACAAAGAGCTAACGAAAACTCATTTTACATATGAAAACATTAGAAGAAAAGTACAAAGATTACAGAGATTTGTATTACAAATACTTTGTATGGATGGGAGATGCTACAAAACCGGGAACTTACATTCCTTTATCCAGAGTAGACTTAGTAAACGGTTTAGGTGAAATTGGGGATGGTACAATTAATTTTGCTGAGCTCCTGACATTAGAACACCTCCTTAATAGAAAAGGTACAATGTATGCTACTGCCTTTACAAGGTTAGTATATGCTGCCAAGAATTATTTCAAGGGTTCCTTTATTACTAACAAAACCTATGATGGCTTTTTTGTGAGGGATGATATTAATCCATTAATGGCCGAAAAATTTAACCTTGAGTATATTGATTCGATGGCTTATAATTCATTGAAACTAACATCTTCAGAAGATCCTTGTTATTCACCTTTTGTTTCTCAAGATCAAGTATGGAACTTAATGTTGCCTATGTTCTTTACAGATTTTGGTTTACAGAACAGATTAAAATCAATCTTAGATTATATCATTGTAAACAAGCATAAGGTATATAATCCCTACCTCTCTGAAATCTTACATTATTATACATTTTTACCTTCAATGAATGAAAAGAGGGTTAAACCCTGGGATAGGATTTATAACAGGATGAAACATTTCAAACCCAACATCAAGGTAAAAAGGGGAGCTAATAATTGGTATTTCTCTTATGGGTTTAGGGCAGTATACAATAAACTTGGTGGAGCTCAAGTTAAAACATTCTGGCATAAACTTTGGTACATTCCATTCATTTGGTTAGCCGATAGAGTATATCATCCATATATCTGTAAATGGTTTAACATCAGAGTAAAGAGAACTTCTTATTATTCGATGGGATTATTTGCTTGGTATAATAAAGGTTTCGAAAAGAGGTACATAAAGCAATTTAACAAAGCCTTAGAAAAGGGAGAATTCTTTGAACCTCAAATATTACCTTATATCTCAAAAGAACATCGAAAAAACATAAACTTCGAAAAGTTCAAAGAAGTAATGGAATCCTATCCTGAATTGGATACCTCTAAACCAATCGACTCACCAGTACATTTCCTAATTTTGTATAATATTTTAAATATGGATTATTGCATATAATATATAATATATGTATATTTGCATCATAATTTAAAATTCAATAAAAAATATGGCAACGGATAAAAAACAACAAAAACCAGCTCGGTATTGGCATTCAGAATTAAAATACCGAGACATTAAAAAAATGGCAATCGAAAGAGGGATGCCATTCCCAGAGGTGGTTTCTTCAGATTTTTATTCTCTGGTATCATTCATCGATTCTGAAAGGGCTCAAAAACCTAATCCAGATTTGGTATTACAATTTGATCTCTGGTTAGAAGGAATCTTAAAAGAAAGAGGTGCTGATTACTTAGTAAAACCTTCTCTTAGATTATCTTATGTATCCGATGAAATGAGAGAGGGTTCTAAGGAAAAACCCACTAAGGAGAAAAAGGTAAAAGAAAAGAAACCTCCCAGAGAAAGGGATTCTAATAATCTTCTCAAGGGAACAAAAAAATCCTATACCTTTGAACTTGCAAAGAAAGGGTATTCATTGGATAGAATCAAACGAAGAGTATTAAAGAAATTCCCAGAAGCTTCTGAAAAATCCATCATTATCTGGTATAGACAAGCTTTATGTATCAAACATATCCCTAAACCTAAAGAAGAAAGAAAGCCCAGAGTAAAAAAGGAAAAGACTCCAGAACAAATCAAAGCTTCTAGATTAAGGGCTCGAGAAAGAAAGAAGGAAAGGGCATTATTAAGGAAGCAAGCTAATGAAAGAACAGAAGCTTACAGAGAGTCACTTAATAAAAAGAAACGAAATGGAAAAAGAAAGAAAAAAGCCAAAGCCATTTAAAGTAAACGAGGATAGGATTTATGCAAATAAGTTCTATCCTTATTATTTTACAGAAGATCTAAGAGTAAACGTAGTACCAGTTAAATTCTATACTCGTTACCAAGCAAAGCTTACTTTAAAAGGACAATTCGGAAAAGATTGGCATAAATATCTCAAAATTGCTACTGGAAGGATGATCCTTAGTAGAGGCTGGAAATTTGGAAAAAACTCTGTAAGAGTAGAAGGGAAACACTATCAGATCAAAAAATATTATATCCCTTCAGAATGGAATTATAACAAGAGAAAGAGAAAAATCTTTAGAAGACACATGGATAAAACTCTAAAGATTGGAAAACGTTCTATGATTAATCAATTCTTAAAAACATATTACATGCAAACATTATGAGAAGTAATCCCAAAATATCATCATTCAAAGATCCTTTATTTTTCGAAGGATTATTGAAGTATCATGATGCTTCATATTTAAGGTGGAATCGATTAACGGATAAGCAACAAAGGCAATTCAAGGAATATAATTTATTGCCGGATCAATTGAATCTTGCTTTGAAAGTTTTACATCGATTAAAAACTGAATATCAAACCGAGAGTGTACCATTTGCAATAAACATCGTTTCATTGATCTATGATAAATACAATGAATGGTTAACTACTCAAGATATCGAAAGAAAACATTTATCTGAAGACAGGGCTCATAAAGAACTCCTATTCAGGGGATTTGTTTTACTCGATAAATTTCATGTAAAACCTAAAAGGAGCTATGTGATGACTGCTTTCCCAGTTAAGGGTAAATTTTACATCCATCCTTTCGAAATGGGGAGTAACTATAGGATGGCAAACGGGAAGAGGGAACTTCCTCATCTCTGGGATAACTTTATTAAAATCGGATTATCCGGGTATACCAGAGTTATCTACCCCGAAATGGAACATTTTCCCAATCTCTCATCGAAACAATCGAACCAATTAAAAATTGATTGGGATATTGCATAATAAATTTAATGTATATATATTTGCATTGTCAAAATAAAAATAAAAAGATATGGAAACAAAAATAACATTACAAAAAAACATATTAACCCAGAATGCTATCAAGGTAGACGAAGTAACCTATCGCTGCAACTGGGCTAATGAAAAGATTTTAGAAGATGAGAGAGAAGAGAAAACCTTCAATTCTCTTGAGGAACTAAAATCTTATGTTTCAACTTTCACTCCCTTAAATCAAAGATTATACAGGGAAGCTAAGAAAAAGAAACTTCCATATTATTTAATGAAACAACTCGAGAACAAATAACTATCATTTATCAACAATTTAAAACATTACAATCATGGCTAGAAAAAAAGAAGCTAAAGTAGAAGTAGTTAACGAAGTAGCAATCAGCAAAACATTAGTATTAGTAACCTATTCAGATGGCACCTCCGAAATCCGATTCAAATTGACTTCAGATGAGCTTGAGAAACTGGTAGCTGCAGTTTCTCCGGCGGATGATGACGAAGAAGATGAAGAAGATGAAGATGATGATGACGAAGAAGATGAAGAAGATGAAGATGATGATGATGAAGAAGATGAAGATGATGATGACGAAGAAGAAGATGACGAAGAAGAAGATGACGAAGAAGATGAAGATGATGAAGATGATGATGACGAAGAAGAAGAAGAAGCCGCTGCTCCTTCTCCTGAAGAATTAGCTGGTATGGACTTCGAAGAACTGGAAGATGTTTGCGATGATCACTCCCTGGATGTAGATCCAGATGATTACGAGGAAGAAGACATCGAAAAGTTCCGCAAGGCAATCGCCAAGGAATTGGGCATCACTTTACCGAAAGCCAAGAAAGAAACTAAGGCAAAAGGTAAAAAGGGAAAGAAATAACCCAACTATAGGATAAAACAAGGTCTGGGATAAAAATGAACACATTATTCATCATCTCTAATTATCTCGTCTAACAAAAAGTAATCCCAGACCTTGTAAAAAACGAACACATTTAAATTAACACACATATCAACATCAAAAATTAAATTATCATGGCAAAAGCTAAAGAAACTAAGAAGGCTATGTCTGCAGAAGAAAAGGCAGCAAAGAAAAAAGCTCGTTTGGAAGCTATCAAAAATCGTCCTGCTGGTCAAAGATGCAACAGTAAACAGATCGATGTAATCGAAACAGAGAACGGCACAGTAGAAACTTGGGGTTATCCAGTGGTTGCTGCTCGTAAACACATCGGAGTTCTTACTACCACAATTGTAAAGGGTAAAGATGGTAACGTTATCTCTACTGCTTCAACTTGGGTTCCGGGAGATATTACCGTAAAATCAAAGAAAGGACATGGTATCATCACTGGAGTAAAATCTAAGAAGGAAAAAGAAGAAGAAGAAGATACTGATACTGAGAAAGATGAAGCTAAAGAAGCTTCCAAGGCAAAGAAATCTAAGAAAAACGATTAAGTAAAAATAACCTATATTCGAATTTTTGGGAAAAGGGGATCCTTAACTGGGTTCCCTTTTTTCATATAAACATCTTATCATGGAAGATAAAGAAAAATCAATCATATTCATGGCACTAAGCAATCAAATATTGATTTATCAAAGTAAACTAGAAAACCATGAATATGAAGATGAAATAGAAAAAGAGATTTATAAATCTATCATAGAAGAAAGTATGAGCCTTTTAGATAGGTTTATGCCCAAGCCCAAAGAGCCTTCATCACATCCAATACCCAGACCCACCTTTTAAAGATAAGGAATTATATTGCAGTATGAAAAATAATATTTATATTTGCATAAAGAAAAAATAATAAAAAAATATGGTAACTAAACTACAAAGGATCATCGATAACATCGAATTAGTAAGACTCAGAAGAGAAGAATATTACAAAGCTTCCCCAAAAGGGAAGGCCCTTATTCAAAAAGAGATTAATATCCTTCTCCGAAGAATCCGAGATATGGTACAAGATATTTCAAATGTTGGGAAAGGAAACATTTCGAAAGTTACTTATGTCATCAAAAATTCTGAAGGAATTAAAACTTTCGAAGAAGAATTCATAGGATTAGATGAAGAGGAGATTAAGAAACTTTTCGAAGTTAGAAAATTCTTTACTGCTTCATCAAACTATGAAATTCTAAGAATCGAAAAATATCATACCCAGATCGGGGAAATATCTACTAATTAAAAACATATCATTAACACATTAAAATTCATAAGAACATGAAGGAAAAAGCAAGCAAAACAAAGAAATCAAAGATCCCAGTTCCAGAAAACCAGGAAGCTTTGGCAAAGGTAAAGGAAGTAAAGAAGGAAATGGAAGCCTACTACAAGAAAAACAAATTGGATCCCACTAAGGATTACACCAAGGATAAAAAACATGGTGCCATTATCTCCAAATGGATTCAGATCTTGGAAGTAAATCGTAAAAAGGTAAAGGATTCCACTCCTCAAGAAATCCATCACAAAAAGTCTGAGGATAAAAACAGAAAGCCTAAAGCTGAAAAGGCAGTAAAGGTTGCTAAGGATGGTAGAAAGGTAGCTAAATACGATTATCCTTTAGTGGATGGTAGAGAAATGACTTCAGAGGAAAAGAAAAAGTATCGCATCAAAATGCGAAAAGAAGCTAAGGGAGGTGCTTCTAAACCGAAGAAGGAAACTACCAAAGAAACCAAGAAGGTAGAATCTAAAAAGGTTACCAAGGAAAAAAAGGATAAAAAGGTAAAGGGTAAGGATAAAAAGAAAAAAGCTAACGATTAAGTTGGTTGCCATTTTTATATAAACCCAAAAGGGGAAGTATCCATATCTCAATTTGGGTCTTCCCCTTTTTTCATTTTAAAAAACTATCAATCATGGAAGAAAATAAAATCATCATAAAACCCAAGATGAGGATTACCTTATTGGATTCAGAACTTCGATGTATATCGGATAGATTAGTAGATCAGGCTACTGAATTCATGCAAGGAGCTAAAGTAAAGCATACTGATCCAATTAAGCTGGAAGTAGTATTAACTTCTAAAAATGATGTTGAATCACTTAAAACTTATTTAGATCAACTAGTAGGTAATCTACCTATAAAGGTTATTGGAACCCGAGGAAGACCTTCTTCTACTCCTTCGAAAGAATTGGAATCTCCGAGAGAGGATATTTATCTCAAGGTTGAAGAGATGACTAAAACTGAAAGCCAGGATGAGATAATTAAATACCTTCGTTCATTAGGCTTTGTATTCCTATTAACCGAGGATTTTTTACATTATTTTCCAGACTTTAAATTCAGAGCCAAGGATATTGGGGAAGCTAACAGAAATGGCCAATACATTAATTCCTATCAATGGCTTGTAAGAAGGATTAAGATGGCCAAAGATCCCAAATCTGATAAATATGATCCTCAGATTATCTTTGGATTCTATCTCAATGAAAGAAATCCCAGATTTGTAGGTTATCTCTATAAAGACTTCAAATCTCGAATGAAGGCTTATATTCCGGATAAAACTAAGATTATCTTTGCTTCATTCGAAATGGCGAAGATGCCCCCATATATGGAAGAAACGGAAAGATTAAAATGGTCTACAGAAATGAGGCAATTAATGCTAGACCCAGAAAAGAAACCTTCAAAATTCTTTATCAGATGGGCTCCAGATATTCTTTTACCCGAATCACATAAAGAAAAACTAAAACATCTCGATATCACATTCAAGGGGTAGCTTCTGCTACCCTTTTTCGTACCATATAAAGTATAAAAAAGGTATTTATAATAAGAATAAATTTTATATATTTGCATTGGTATAATTTATTATTAATTTTAAACATATAAAAATGGAACAGAACAAAGAAAAAACATTACCAAAAGGACATTATGCTTCCTTTGTTGCTCAATTATCCAAGGATATCCAAAGAGCTCAAGAGGAAATCTCTAAAAAAGAAGGCTTTGAAAAGGTACATCAATCTGTAAACCCAATTTCACAAAATTACGTAGGATGAAATTAAACATTAGTACAGAGGTAGCGGAGTTAATCTCTCATATTGCAGATGTACAGATTAAGGCTCTCTTAAATATTCAACAAGGTAATTACCAAATTGATGAAGAGGATCAGGAATTATTAATGCAATATCAAGCTACAATTCAAACTGTACAAAGGGAAGCAAAGGTTGTAATCTCTCATTTCCAGGATATGAAAAGGGAACCATTATTAATAGGTATCACTTCAAATCAATTCCTATCTATAATGCGGCATATCCTATTTCGAATAGAAGAAGAGTATCCAAATAAACAAGCAGTTATTCAATTATGGGATATCTTTTTCTATATAGAAAGGGAAAGAACACCCGAAATCAAATTAATGGTCAAATCGAATAAAAAACAAAACAATGGGAAAAGCATTAGCATCAACAACAATCGAATTAGAAGGAGCAAAGACAATCCAGTTTCAACCAGATAACATGGAAGGAGTAGATTCTTCTAATCTATACAAAATCTGTAAAGGTTATATCCATGATAAAGCAAATCAAAAGGAAATACCTTATGTAGCAGTAAACTTTAAAAAGAATCCTGGCCTTCTTTATATCTATGAGGGTATTCATCCAAAGGTTTATCAAGAATTCAGAGAAGCTCCCTCTAAAGGGCAATTCTTAAATCGAGAAATTATTCCTTCTGCGAAATCAACTTATAAAGCTCATGTACCTGGATTAAGATGAGTAAGAAAACATTCTTTATATCGTTATCAGTAGTTCTTGGGATTTTATTCCTGGGAACTACTCCCCAAAAGGTTAAAGAGCAACCAAAATGGGAAAAGCCAGAATCTGGGAAATGGTGCTTGGGGTATGATTATAAAAATCATCGATACAGATATGATACTTCACCAAAAACCAAATTCCAGCCAACTAAAACAGTAATCAAAAAAGCTCATCATAGTTTCGAATTATATGAGAATGGGAACTTTACTAAGGAACAAGCAAAAGATCTTGAATATTACATTCAATCCCAGAAAAGTACCCATGATTACTACCCAGAAGATATCCAAGAATTAATAGAATATTATTTGGATTGAATAAATAATATATGTATATTTGCAATAAATAAAAAATCAATTATTAATTAATAAAACATTTACAGCTATGACAACGAAATCAACATCTCAGAAAGTAAAAGCAACAAAGGTTGAATCCAAAAAAACAAAGGCTTTAAATCCTAAGGTAGAAGAAGCTAAAGCGAAAACCTCTAAAAAGGTAAAGGCAACCAAGATTGAATTGCCTTCAACCAAATTGGAGAAAAAGAAATCCAAGGTAGCTAAGGAAGTTACTCCAGTTACCAATACTGCTCTCATGGAACAGGTGGTATCGAAAAGGGAGATCAAATACATCTATCCTGATGATTGCATTGATACCCTTGCCAGAAAACAATTCCGTCAAAAGGTAAGGAACAAAATCCATAAAATGGAGAACCAACTTTTCAAAATGTCGGATAAAACATCTAAGGAATATCTGAAAATTTCCAAAGAACTCAAGGCATATTATTCTGCCAATGTCAAAGAAGGTGCTGCCATATAATATAAACCAAATTAGGAGGATACTTACTATATCCTCCTAATATGTACAACGAAATTTAAAAGGTTTATATTATGGCACTTATAATCGGATTACCAGAAAAAGAGATTCAAAAGGTAAACAAAGACCTTTATGAATTACACAAACGGGTTATTCTCAATTATCTCTTATCAAGATCTCTCAAATTAAGGTCCAGAAAAAAATTCTTCATAGTATATGGACATTACATTACAGAGAAAAACATTCACGAATATTTCTATACACCTATACACATATTTGTTCAGCTTTTAATCCGAAACGAATTATGGAGATGTAGAAAATATCACAAAGATACTAACATTAAAAAACGTAAAAGAAAATGAACACAGAAACATTTTTCGTAACAGGGAATAATGCCTATAATATTTTAGAGGTATTATTGGATAATGAATTCCTTTGGGACAAAGCCCAGTATAAATGTTATTATGGGTATTACATTAATGGTAAAACCAATAAAGTGATTGCCTTTGATAACAGAACTGGGCATTGTAATACCGAAGAATTCGAAACTGTAGAACAAGCTAAAGAATGGTTAGGATATGAAGACAATTGATTACATCAAAAAGTATGGATTGGATAAAAACAACAAAAGTTTATCCAAGTTAGAAAAGGATGAATTCTTTAAGGACTTAGAAAAAGAGCTCTTAGAAAGAATTCAAGAGAGGGAGAAAAATTATCCTGGAGATTTGCCCTACAAAATCTTTCAGAATTTGGTTAAACAGGTTAATGATAAATTCTGGGCAATCTCAAATAAGAAAAAAGGAATTGCTTTTACCTTCGAATTATGGAATGCCTTTTTTGCAATCAAGGTAATTCCTATTCGAAATAAATATTTCCCAGAAATGGAGAAATTTAAACATAAAAAGTAAAATTACAGCAGAGCTCGAGACTAACCTTGAAGGCTCTGCTTTTTTAATCCTTAAATATCACAGATATGAAACTTTCAGGGCAACACATTAATGGGGCTTGGCTATACATTGTTACCAAGATGGTTCTTCTCACTAAAATAGGTGAAAATAAAGAAGTAAACATGGATGTTCAGATTACTGGTAACAGTTTAATAATTAAAATATTGGACTACAGAGAAATCATTGAACCTAATTATTTCGAAAATCTTAAGGAAGAACTTCAAAGATTCAAATCAGAGTATGAAAACCTTCTAATCAGAGAAACTTTGATAGGAAACGAATATAGGTATCTCATAACATTAATCCCATAAAATTATGCAAATAAATGATATATTTACAGACCTTCATGGTAACCAATATGAAATAATGGATTTCCATGTTTTGGGCCCAGATTATCCACTATTCCAGGATAACAGGGATGCCATACTCACATCATCTACTCAAGATGAACATATTAACCTTATCATAAGAGGGAATGATCAACTTATCATATATAATGAACATCATAAAGTATATTGGATGTATGACATCAAGTTTATTCAACATTTTGATAAATTTGACATAAGAAAGGGTTTTTACAATGAAAAGAATACCAAGGGTAACAGGTCTAACCGCAATGATGGTAGAATATCATCAAACAGTAAGTCCAGAAATAAAAGATGTTAAGAAGAAGAACATCATTACTCATGTAGTAAATCAATGGGCACTTAATAATGGATTACTTTGTGGAGTAATCCATAATCCTTCATCATTAGCTTCATATCTGGGATGTGATATTGAAGATATCAATATGGTCCTAAGAGAAAGGTTATTAAATAATCGAATCTGGGATAAACAAAATCAAGAAGAGATATTAAATGCCATTACAGGTATGTCTATCAGTATGGCAATGGAAGATCGAATGGAAGCTGCTTCTCAAGTAGAAATATTAAAAAGATCCCAGGGAGATCACTATGTACCTTTCATATCTGCAGAACTTAGACAAGCTTTAGATTTGAAGATGAAAGCTGGAGCACAATTATCTTCAATGATTAAGAATATCATGGGTGGTACAACTAATGTCTTCAATATTAACAATCAAAGTTCTGCTGGAGTAATGGAACAAAACAACTTTGTTACTAAAGAAGATGCCCTAAAAATCTTAGAGGAAGAACATACTAAACAGAAAGAATCTTTTAATGAAAAGGATGCTAAATTCTTAGAAGAACATTATGAGTTAGATGCTTTGCCAGATGTATCTGCTAAGACTCAACAAGGATTAGATGTAACTAAAGAAGGTCTGGATGCAGTAAAGACAGAGCTTATTCAGATTACAGATAATTATAAGATACATAGGGAAGAACCTGAAGATGTGGATTTTCATGAGATCCGAAGAGAATTAGAAATGAACATAGATTCAGAAGACGATCCAGAAATGGACAACTATAATTAAATGTTTTACATACATCATTAACAAAAACAAATTTCGTTGTTTTAGCATTTTAGTAATTATGTTATGCGTTCAAGAACAGTAATGTTAACCTAAATCTTGATGCTCGTTTTATACGTTAATAATCTTATTATTCGACACTGGAACTGGGTAGTTGGGAAACTACCCTTTTTCGTAGATATCCAGCTACTCTTACCATCCTATTTAAATTTTGCGTATTAAATACAAATAAAGTATATTTGCAAATAAAATATTAATCATTAAAAAACAAAAACGATGACTTCATCACAGATTACATTACTCAAGCAACTGATGGATTCTACAGATTATAGAGTCTATGTAAAACTCAATGGAAAAAGAGAATTAGCTACTCAACTAAGAATTGGATCAAAGAAATCCCAAGCAATCCTTCAATGTTACAGCTTTTCATGCAATCCATATCAATTAACTACATCAATGGTTGATATCTACAGAGTAAGTAGACCTTTAAAATTCTTTTCATCTAATGGGAACAACACATTAAACTTTCAAGGATTAACCTGGCTTTGTATTAAACAAAGAGAAGTAAGGCCCGGAGATATCTTACTAGATGCAAAGAACTTAAAAGATACCTATTTAGCTACTACAATGGTATCAGAAGTAGATAACACAATCTTTGCTTTTTGCCCTATTCAAAAAGAAATCATCTCCTTGATATACATTGAAGATGTAGTGGCTATTAGGGCTGTTTTTTAAGCCCAAATTAATAATGTAAATATATTTGTATTTAAAATATAATGTATATATTTGCATTGTCGAATAAAAATAAAATTTATTAATCATTTAAATGCAATTACAAATATGGTATCTGAGTATCAATTCAACAGTCAAGAAGTCTGCATTTTCCCTAAAGGAGGTGGAATTTACATTATCTCAGTAATTCGCTATTACTACACAAGGGAAAATCATTCCGAACCTAAACTTACAAGCGAATCAAATTGGAGATGGGAAACCAATTGCAAGGAACTTGTGCTCAAACTTCAATCTAATAACATTAGAACGAAGGCTTTTACTCAACAGCTGATTGTATTAGCTAAACAATTTGGAACATTAACTCATAAAAATTACACAAATCATGCTAAGGATTATATCAAACAGGGATTCTAATTCAGTTAGAGTACAAGCTTTGGATAAAAATGCTCAAGAGATCCTATTAAGAGCATTCCCAAATGAATCAAGAACTGATTGTACTGGACACGCATGGCATTTCAAGGATGCCTATGTATACTACGAGAATCAAATAGTAACCATAGTTTCTTCAAAAGATTCTAGGGATAAATATCAAAAGAAGCTATTCGTTACTTCATTAGTTAACACAATAATCGAATTCAGATGAAAGTAAAACAATTCATAGGATTAATGATACTAGCTCTCTCCCCAATGGGAGCTGGTATCCTTTATGCTCTTTATCAAACAGAGTTTAAGCCAAATGCAAATCATGCTCACTACACTTGGCCTAATGGAGAAGTAAAAACAGAAAGAGAAGTAACTCTAACGGATGAAGAAAAGAGGCTCATAGTTCAAGATGGCATTTTAAAAGCATATGAATTACATACTGAAAGTATCATTACAAGATTAAAGGATGAGATTCAGATAATTAAGGATTCAGGAGAAAATTCTAGCGATATTAAATCTGGAAGACTAGAATATTTGCAACATAATCTAATCTATGCCACTAGAATTAAAAAACTTATCGAAAAGATGAGAGATACTGGATTAGATTATACAAAAGAGGTAGAAATCCAGATAGAACTTCAAGAGAGAAACCAATATAATTATGAACAAGGTAAATATAAACAATCGAACGTATGCCGAAAAGAAATAAAATGGTGAAATTCCTCCAAGAGGTAAAACCAATCATAGAAGACATCAAAATCATGGGTTATAAGAACTCAACAAAGAACCTAATAGGCAAAATGGAGATTTCTATTAAGGTTGAAAACAAGAATGATCTTTTAGATCTCCAGGTTGAACATCTTCCCAATGTAGATAAAGAACATTTCGAATACAAGGGCAATGATTTAGTCCTTATCACAATGTACTTCAATAATTATGATGAAAGGAATACTTGGTCACAGCATTGGAAAGAATATCCTTCAATCGAATCCTTCTTAACAGGGCAAGCCTAACAAGCTTGCCTTTTTAATTTAATAAAAGAGTATGTAGTATTAAAAATAATATTTATATTTGCATTGTAATATTAATCATATAAAAAATGCAATAACATGGAACCAAAAGAACTTATTTACAACGTTTACAAGGATATCACATCTATCAAAACAAAATTTGATGATGAGAACCTTTGGTGTAACCCCTATAAAACAATCCAAGGATTAACTCCTATGACTCCTGGATATGTTATCTCAATGGAATATGCTCCTCACATTGACATAGAAGAATACTTTTCAGAAGAATTCATAGAGAAGCTCAAGCTTCTCTTCAAGAAATATCAAAAAGATGCAATCATTTGGATGGTAAATCATTCAAGTATATCTCAAGTAATGGTATACGTATATCCTTTACCAAATTATCTTAAGCAATCAACAGTTCTATTATCAAATCAATAAAAACATTCATCATTATGGCAACAACAGCAACTCAAATCATTAATATTGTTACTCTTAACAAGAGTACATTACATTGGATGGTCTCAAGGATCGTTCAGGATAGTATTAACTTTTACTACTTCTGGGATGAGTATTATATCAATGCTTATGGTATAACTGAGGAAAAAGCAAATGAACAACTCGAAATGTACCTTTCATTCAATATATATAAAAATCTCTACCAGGACCTAAGGGTAAAAATAGATCAATCCCCAATTGTATTCTTTGAATACCTTCAAGAGATCGCTACACATATAGTAAGAGATATCGCATTTTGGGAAACAGTAACTCAAATCTGCGGAGCAACAAAGATTATTATTAACGAAAAAGCATAACAGCTATGGAAACAAAAGAAATCAAAAACTGGGAATGGATCAAATCAGTAGAGGTCCAATATATGGGATTCTTAACCCAATATTTAGGAACTGCAACCGATAGTAAGGGATTTGTTGAACTAATGAAACAACTTAGATTAGATGAAGCAATAGCTTACCTAGAAGATGATCTTGGAAAAGATGCTTCAGAACCAAATTATCACAAATTCCAATTCTATACCAAAACAATGCAGTTCACAAAAAAAGAAGAGTTCTGGGAAGCTATTAGTAAGGGTTCAATGCCTGAAATCGAACAACTGGAAGGAAAGGAATTACTGGATACCTTAGAAGCTCTAAGAACCATTCTCCACCCAACAGTAAGAGCATTACTAGAATCATATACAATAGATATGGTAATGCCCATACCGGGAATTATTTCCTTCTTATTGATAGGGAAATCCAAACAAGAAATTGAGCCAGGCACAATAATGTTTCGTATCAAATATCTGATGGAAGGATGTATAGACCATGAGCCAACATCACTACTCAAGGAATATCATATCCACCTAAACATTCCACCAAAAGACAACCAAGAAAATCCCTTCGTAACACAAATCATATTAATATCAAAGAAATTAACTACCATCACAATCAAATAATAATCATTATCCTTAACTATGAAAAGGTTTACATTTCCCACCAACAAACACAATTTAAATCAGAGCTCATCATACTTCAAGGATAATAAAAGAATCCCTTACACTCATCCCAAAAAACACAAACAAAAAAGAAATCGAATAAATAAATCCCAGTTCTATGATATAAATAATCATCCATATCACAAGGATTATATACCCATAACCCCAAACAACACATAAAAAAGGAAAAAAAGATAATCATAAGCCAATGATAATAATTATCACATAAAGCCAATGATCACATACAACACATAAAAATAAAAATCATCATATGATAATATCAAGGATATTATCATAGATCCCCAAAACAACAAACATAAAATAAAAAATAACATAGAATCAATGATAAAAGGAATCCTATATATAACCTACAAACATATAAAAAAAGAAATAATAATATCAAATAAAGGTATATATAATAGGAATATATAAAATATGAAATACATATCAAATATACTATCAAATAGAAGCTATATAACATGGGTATAACACGGGGGCGAAATTTACTCGATAGCACGAACACTATATACGTATATCTAAAACCATAGAGTTTTCAAGTTTTAAGGCCCAAAAATTTGCATACGTGTTGTGTACATTTTTTCGAAAAATTAGGTCTGGGATTTGAGGATTTAGGGCCTTTTTTACCCTAAAATGTCAACTTAGCTCACTTTTAGCACTTTTGACTTTTTTGATCCATTTTTTACAAACCTATCCAAAACATATCCAAAACTGTACTTTTTTTCGAGCACAAGTTAAAAATAGCCGGCTTTAGAAAAAAATATCAAACTCTCAACTTCAAGTTTTAGGATAAATTTTAAGGGTAACAGGGTATAAATTAAAATTGCATTCGAAGCTAAAAACAATGTCTTTTATTTATTAATCTAGAACATAATAGAGGGTAATCTTTCTAGTTACTTAGAATTAAAGTAAAATTTACTAGAGGTATGTTAAATTAAATATTTAATCGAAAGTCTAGGATTATGATAAAATTCGATGATTATTATAAAATGATTGCCTTGAATTCGATGATTTTAATAAATTTGGTTCAAGGATTCGATGATTTTATTTAATCCCAGACTGGGATTAAATAAAAATTCGATCTCTGGTTCGACGATTATCATTGTTTATTATTATATATAATATATAGGATTATGTTCTGTGTTCTGGGATTATTATAATCCTTGAATTCGATGATATGTTATCATATTATATAAGCTTTGTGTTTTCTTTTGTAGGATCTGTTTTCATAACTCTTATTATATAATAATATAATATAAGGGATATGATTATAATCCTTGATCTGTGATCTGATGATGTTTTTATTATATTATTATATATAGGTATATTATTTTTGATAGAAGCTTGTTTTTTGGGGCTATATTAGAGCTTTGTGTAATTTTATGAGCATTATTATATAATATATTATATATAGGGATCATCTGTGTTCAAGGATTTAAGGATTATCATTGTTATATCCTTTTATTATATTATATATAGGTATATTATAGGATCTATGTAGTGATTTGTTTTTATTTATGTTGTGTTTTTTTGGGCTAACCAAGAGGGTATGGGATTTGGCTCAAGGCTTTAAGTATAATATAATAAGGCCTTAGATCATTGTGTCCATTTAATTCGATGTAAGGATTCAAGGCCTTATTATATACCATTGATGGCCCTAAGTTTAAATAATCCTTCGAAGTGAGCCTTAAATCAGAGCCCAAATTTTATATGCGTATTATATTATATATAATATATAATGATTATATTTGCATTGTAATTATTAATCATATAAAAAATTATTGCTCTATGAACACAACAGATCAGTTATTTAATAACACAATCCTATTCCAGGATACAGAGAACATCGAAGGAAAAGTAAAAGATGTTTATCTGAGACAATTCTTTTATGAATCCTTAGGAATGGATGATCCTAGAGGTTATAATCTTTGGTCAAAGATTTTTAATCGCTTTTCCAGGGTTGATTCTAGTATGGTTCGAATTTTACCCAATGATCCTGAGAAATTGGTTTGGTTCCTAGAATTATCGATTACAGATAACAGAGACCAAATTATATCAGAGAATTATGATAAGGCATTATCCTTCTATAAGGAAACATTAAATGAAATCCAGGATTACCTTGACCTATCTAATGCTTTTCAATATATAGGATTGGGTAATACGAAATTATATATCACATTCATAGCTGAAATTTAATGCTAGCCTGTTCGATACATTGAATACTAATTATCTTATGAAAATAAATCTTAATCATACTCAATAGGAATATTACTCTAATCAAATCTGTATAAGGTAGCTCGCTTGGGATAAGTAGGCTACCTTTTTTATTTGTGTTCTTTTATCTTTACTTTGTAAAACCTGCTAGCTAAGGCCATAATTCTTTGAGCCCATCCTACTTTCAGGATATCCTTATACGATATATTATATAAAACCGGCTAACCAAGCGTAAGGCCCTGTAAGCCCAAAAGGCCATAATAATCTCCATTGATGGGCCCTGAGTCTAAAGATAGCCCTAAATAAAGGCCTTCAAAAACCAGCCAACTAAGGCCTTGATGATTTAAGCGGGTAGGTAGGTAATGATGAAGGCATGGTGATGGTGAGCAATGATATTTTAATAAATAAAATCTATTTGTTTAATAGAAAAATTCAATAAAAATTTTTCTCAAAATATTTTTGTATTTAAAAAATTCATTGTATATTTGCAATACAGAAAAACAAATAAAACGTATCACTTTAAAAATTAAAAGTCATGAATGCAAATGTAAATGAAAATGTGTTAGTAAATGAAGTAAACAACAATGTAGAAAATACTGCAAAAGTTGAAAAAAAGAAAGCACAAAAAACAACTGCAAAAAAGAGCACAAAAAAAGAAAGTGCAAAAGTTGAAAAAAAAGAAATAGAAAAACTTTCTTTTTCCAAACTACTCGAAACATTGGACACAACGGGATTGCATACCAGTTCAGGTCTAAAGAAAGAGAATCTATATAACTCTTCCATTTATGCGGATTGTTTAACAGATAAAGATAAAAAATCAGTTAGACGCAAAATTCGTAATCTTTTGGACAATTTTATAGGGAGCATTATTCGTTCAGAAAAGAATAAAACAATTTGCGAAAACCACTGCAAACAATTCAAATTATTCTATGAACAAGTTTATAGAATAAATGATTTCTCCGTAGAAAGTTTAGTTTCTAATAATACAGATGAATTAAAAAAAGAGAATTTAAAGAAAATGCTTGAAATTGTAAAAAAGAATTTGAAATGAAAAAACAAAAAATAAAAGAGTGTATAATATTTGCACTCTTATTCCTTATATATATTTGGTGTTGCTGCAATTCATAAATAATAAAAAAAGAGTATATTTTTTGTCCCCTATAAAATATACTCTTTTTTTGCTTTAATGGGCAACCCTGTCCGTTTCGAATTGCCACAACTTTTTTCTGAAAACCCAATAAGGGAAATCCTAACTGATCCCTTACAGAAATGTAATCCCTATCCCTCTTTTATTCAGATAACGTTAATAAGGGATATCCTTGAGAATCTTCGAATAATCTTCATATAACTTTTTTCTGAAAGGCTTATAAGGGATTTTTATTATCTCTACTTTTTCATAAGGGGATTCCTTTTTATCCTTTTCATAAGATAAGGGCTTTTATTATTACTCTAATGTTATATTTTTCATTGATTATCCTTTATTGGTATTCAAGATTTTTTTATCCCTTATGCTTTATCACATTAGGATTTCCTTTTTTCATTTTTGTTTGTTGTTTTGGGGGACTCTTACAATAAAGGCCCAAGATATTTTTTATCCCAGGCCTTTATTATAGGATTTTTTAATCTACTGGGCTCTTTCCAACTTTTAATAGGTACCCAGTAAATGAAAAATTATATCTACCAGTATTAACTGTAGTGATATTTACACTTTCAAGAAATAATGTGTTTTCTACCCATGGGTATCCATTTTTTATATCGGTTGAACTACCGTATCCAAAAAAGTATGAAAATAAATCTTCTGATAAATTATAAATGCATAATCCATAATTGCCATCTATGGGCATAGCATATGTTACGATTACTACCAGATCGCCTTTATAGAAGCTTCCATTGATTTCATCCAATGCTGATTGGATACTATCCAAAGTGCAATTGACTTTTATGGAGAATGTGGATTTATCTGGAGCCATAACCATCTTTCTAGAGGTTTTATTAGTATCCAAGTTGGTACTAAAGATAGAACCTTTTCCTATTAATTCTTTGTATTTATCTCCAGATGAGATTCCTTCGATTCCCAATCTTATGGCTTCAAAGGATGGCTGAGATCCTGGGTCTACTCCTTTATTTCTCAGAGCATCCCTTAAACTTGTTTTTGCATTACTGATTTGTAAAATTAGAGCTTCAATTCTTGATTTGAGTGACATATTTGTGATGTATTTAATTAATATTATAAGATAGTATTTTATAATATTAATCACTAAGGCAATAATACAATGAGTTTAACATCAAGAATTCAGGATCAAAAAGATCACATTACACAAGTAAAAAAAGATTTATGTTCGAAGGTTGGGATTTCCAGTGAACCCTTACCAAGTTTTTCAGAGATCATAGGCTCTGTTCCCTCTCCAACATTATCGGATATTATAAGATGGGATATCCCAGAAACTTACCAGGAGGGTAGTGTTACATATTATTTCCAATCTTTTCAAAGGCCATGGATAAAGATTTGTGGACCAAATCAATTAATTACTGAGATAAATTATACCTCAAGTAGAAATTATTCCACATTAGAGGCAATCTACAACCTAATAACTGGGAAAACAAAAACCAGAATCTCTCAACCTTCTCCCGGTATCGGAGGAGTAGCTGATCCAAAACCCTTCAGGTCATACCATAGTAAATATTATATGGAGATCTATGACCCCGATTCATTCGAAGTTCAGCTACATGTTTTGGATCATACCAAAGAAGTACCAGAAGTAGTACATAGAACGACTTACAGTAAGAACCGAGCTTTTTTAGGGTATGCAGATGGAGTATTGGATGCTGAAGGAAACTTTTGGTTCTGGGATTGTAAGTTAGTTAGTGGTAACATGGACCTTTATTATTGGAGTGGAAAACTTAGTGAAAGTGGAGTTCCCACTTTCACAAACAATGGTACTCGATGGGAAAAGGTTTCTATAGCTACTTCTACTGGAGCATGGGATCCACACCTTTATATAGATTTCGATGAGAATAAGGAGTTTCTTTATGTATTATCGGATCGATTTAATTATAAATGGGATTACAAAACTAACCAATTAATCTTGGATGATTTTAGTACGGATTGGGTAGGTAAATCGGTTAATAAGTATTGGATTGGGATATTAAGAAAAACAGATGAAACCAATAACAAAGATTATCACTACATGTTTTTTCAAGATCTTACTAGCTATAAAGTATACTTATTAGTATGGGATGAAAATAGCCAAAGGTATAGATGCTATGGCCCATTATACATAAATTATGTTGCTTCTAGTTCGGATATAATCCAGTTCGGATTTTTCAATTATAATGGTAATATTTACATTATGTATCAAGTTAAAGCAGAGCTTGGTACAGCAGATTATAGGGCCTCGTTTATATTGAATAACATTGGCCAGATTGATGAAGTATTCCCAAAAGAGAAATACGCTGTAATATAATAAAAAAATCCCTATCTACTTTCTCAAGCAAATAGGGATAAAAAACCTGACCCATAAATAAGAGTCCGCGATTACGTTTTTTTTTGATTACGCTGAAAAATCAATTCTCAATTTTAAAAACATTTACCAAAACCTATTCGTTTATAGTTTCCTTCTGTAGACTTTCCAATAACTCATTCAATTTCATAGAGTAGCCATCTAATTCTTCTGTAGAATATGAATTATTAGGAATTCCCTTTTTAAAGTTTTCTAGTGCACCCCGCAATTTAGAAGCAGTATTTCCTAAGCAATATTCTTTCCAAATTCTTTTAGATTCACTTCCATGAACCAATATTGTAAACTGGGTTCCTTTTAAATTCAAAGGGGTCAAGGATTTAATCTTTCGATCATATTTGGGATTTACTGATATCCCATTTGAAAGTAAGGCAGAATTTTTATTTACATCGATTACCTTACAGAGTTCACAATGTGAAGGACCTTTGATTAAAACTTCTTGATCTTTGGATAACAATTTGATGTTTTTATCCTCTTTTTTAACAGATTTCTTTTTCATGTGATTAATTTTTAATTGTGATATTGTATAGTAAACACATAATTCTACAGGGTATGAGCAATACTAATAGCATTTTTCATATACAAAACATATCAAATATGAAGCAATATAAAGTTTTGGGAGTATGCAATGGTCAAGGCATAGGATTATTCCCATTTAAAGGTGACAAAAGGTTCAAAATCTTAGGTAATTTAGAGGTTAGAGGAGTGTATTTTACTCCAAAAAATGAACAATGGATAGATAATTTCCCGGGTATACCCCTTTTCAGGGATTTAAATCGATGTAAAAATTACCTTGAAGGTAAAAAAGTACACATAATTGTCTCAAATCCAGCCTGCGGTGGACAATCTATCCTCAGAATCAGTAGAAAAAAGGATTTTAAATCCATTGAAGAGCAAAAGGCAGACCATACAATGGTAAATTTTATCGAAAGTGTTCATCATTTTAAGCCTCATGTATTTTTATTGGAAAACCTACCTAAATTACTAGAAGTAATCCCAGAAAATCAATGGGAAAATGAAATATTCCCGGATTATAACCTGGTTTTTCACAACCATTCAGTCTCGGAATGGGGTAATTCCCAAATATCAAGGAACAGATTAGTAATAATAGGAGTAAAAAAGAGCTCTCTTTTATTCAAATTGGAGCAATTCCTTTTTGTTAAACAAATGAAAGCTCTTAGGACAACGCAAGATTTATTATTTAACCTCCCAAAGGATGGTAATATAATCGAAGATTTGGATAAAATCGTTTCAATGTTTCACCCAGATGATAAAAATAAAACCAAATTATCCCTGAAACAAGTACAAAGATTATGGACAAATGAGTTCAAAGACGAGTGGAAATGGCCTTGGGTTAATTCCAAAGGGTCTAGAGGAACATTACCTGGTGTATATAGAAATAAACCGAATGGTTATCCAATGACCGCTAGGAAAGCGGATAGACAGTTTAAATGGAATGGTTTACCAATGTCTCCAAGAGAACTTGCAAGGATAATGGGAATCCCTGATAAATTTAAAATTCACATCGAAGAAGATAGGAAAAATTATTGGATAAACAAGGGAAGGTTAATCGTTACTCAGACCTTCCCTTATGAAATAGGATTATGGTTTAAAGAATGCCTATTAAACCGTTAACAACATTCTACCTCATGTTTCCAGAGTAAAAGAAGTTTCCAATAGTGGTCCAAATCAATATTTGGATTCCCTTTTGAAACCAAAGGTTCAATGTAATCGATAGCTTCGTTTAATTTGGAAGATAATATATTCTGAGATTTAATTACCTTGTCCATTAAAACTTTTTCTTCATCTTCACCTCTAGCAAGATTTAAATTTGCTAACTGAAGAAACATAAAAGATTTCGAAAGTTCATATACTTTTCTTCGAATGATAATGGATTCTTTTAATAATTTTTCCTCTTTCAATGATGATTTATCTTTTTTCATGATGTTGAAATTTTATGTTTGATGTGACATAGTAGTACTTAAATTTTCAAGGCAATATATTTTGGAACCTTCTATATGGATTATATTATATATTCTGGCCAATAGCCAATTGCTAATTGATAATTGGCCAATTGATAAATCCTAAATCCTAAATGGTTAATGGTTTAATGGTAAAAACCTAAAAGGTAATAAACAATAAACAAAAACTAAAATTGGAAACTCGGTTTACGAGAAATTTCTTTGTAACTTGTTGAATTCCAATTAATTAGATGCCCTAAAACTGGGAATTTGTATTTAACAATTCCGGGATTTTTTCCTACACAACTCGCTGATAATGAACGACTCCTGAGGTAAAAAATCAAAATCCTGGAGAATCCCAGAATTGTTAAATCCTGTTAAAATTAAAAATCACATAAAATTATCACAATCCTATGAAACACAGAGATGAAATTTTTTCATGGGTCATGGCAATCCTAATTTTATTTTCAATGATTGGGGTTTCCTGGGTGACCTATAAAATCACAAAACGAAAATTTAAAAAGGAGTCATCGAATAATTTCGAAAACCAAAAAACAGACACAGTTTATATCCCAGAGATTTTTACAATCCCTGAACCTTTCGAAATTATTATGAATCCTTCAAATGTTGAAATTTATCGAAAGGATACAACTTCAAAGTATAATGAATTTTCCCTGCGGGAAAAAGATTTGGTGTTGTTCACACCAAATCGATTAGACAGCTTGATTATTGATTTGAATTATTTGAAGAATCTTCCAATGAATCCAAAACTATTATCACTTGATTTGAATCAAAACCAGTTGAGCTTAGGATTATTGGATATAAATGGGATCACGTCTAGAATATCTTATCCATTAAACCTTCAGAATTATTCCTATAGATGGAATGGAAATTCTTTAACAAGCAAAAAACAGCCAAATTTTAAATTTTATCCAACACTTGGATATCAATATCGAATTTTAAATAATTTTCATGACATTGATCTCAAGTTAAATTTCAAGACTAAGGGATTTAATTACGAACTTGGGCTAAACGGATTTTATTATCCCAAATTCAAGAGTGATCCGGGATGGGATATCACAATAGGTTTAACCTATGATTTTTAAAAGAAGAAAAGAAAATGGCGAAAAAGGAAATAGATACCTCTCATCTGAATGCTCAACAATTTAGAGAATTGGTTCAAGTACAAAAGGATGTCTTTTACTTCTCAACATTTGCTTATGTGGTTCACCCAGTAAGAGGTAAAACAAGGTTCCTTTTATATCCATACCAAAAATCAGTACTGTATTGCTTCCTAAAACATCGATTTAATATCATCCTAAAATTCAGGCAAGCGGGGATCACAGAATTGATTTCTCTTTATTGCTTATGGCTAACGATGTATCACCCAAACAAAAAGGTGAATATCATCTCCATCAAGGATTCTGTAGCAAAGAAGGTTTTAAAGAAAATCAAATACATGTACAAGAATCTCCCAGAGCACTTAAAAGTTCCCATCGTAAATGGTAGAATGGGTGAGCTGGGCACCGCGTCTATGATAGAGTTTATCAATGGCTCTTTTATAGAATCCATCCCAACCTCGGAAGAAGCAGGACGTTCAGAATCTCTTTCTTTATTGGTAATCGATGAAGCTGCAATTGTAAGATGGGCTTCTACGATTTGGGCAGCAGCAGCTCCTGCAATTTCCACTGGTGGGAGTGCTATCCTAAATTCAACACCCTATGGAATTTCTGGCTTCTATCATTCAAAATGGGTTGAAGCGATTACAGATTCTGATTCTCCTTTTCACCCTATTCGATTATATTGGAAAATGCACCCCGAGCGAGATCAGAAATGGTACGATACAATGTCCAAAGCTTTGGGCCCAAGAAGAACTGCCCAAGAAATTGATGGTGACTTCCTTTCTTCCGGTAGTACTGTATTTGATCTTACAGATATTAAGGCAATAGAAGATACCCTATCGGAATACCCAGTAATCGAAACAAGGTTTAATGGCCAGTTAAGAATCATGGATAAACCAAAACAAGGTGTAAGATACTTTATTGGTGCTGACGTTGCTACGGGACGTTCTAATGACTACTCAGCTTTTACTTTGGGTGATTCTAATGGAGAAGAAGCTGCAGTATTTAAAGGGAGAATCCCAGTAGAGAAGTATGCTAAAATCTTGGGCAATCTGGGAAAAGAATTCAATTGGGCAACAATTGCCCCTGAAACTAATGATATTGGTTTGGCAGTAACAACTTTACTTCAAACCGAAGGATATCCTCAATTGTATTATCATAAAAAGCTTCTCAAAAAGAAAGGAAAGTCAAGGCCAGAAGTAGAACAATATCCCGGATGGATAACCACATCTAAGAACCGATCTCTAATCATTGATGGATTGGAAGAAGATATCAGAAAAGATAACATTACAATTAAGGACCCATTTTTTGTTCAAGAGGCTTATACCTTTATCTATGATTCAATAGGCAGGCCAGTAGCAATGGGTAAACACAACAGAAACAATCAAACCTCAGACATTGACATGGATGAGGAAACCTATTCGGATGATAGTATTTTTGGTAAAGCAATATACAATCATGTGAGGAAGAATTACAAACCTTCATTGATAATTCAACCTAAATAACAAAATATATGGTATTACAATCAATTGGGAATTGGTGGTTAAACTTAATTGGTGTTCGGAGGGATGATTCGAATGCCTATAAGGATAAACCAAAGTCTGACCCCAATCCAAGAACCACAGCCCCTATCCCACCGGGTAGGGTTTCTGTGTCTAATGATACTACTGATATGTTATCTGTATTAAAGGGAGAAGCTGACTTTGTTACTCCTTCTTTTCGTACAGAAATCATCCCACTTATCAGAAGTCTTTATAAAGTTAACCCAGATGTAGGTATAGCTGTTCAGGATATGTTTAAGTTGGGAAATACGAAACATTTTATTGAATTCCCACATAATACTCCGGAAGAAGCTTTAAAAATGAGGAAGCATCTCAGGGATGTTTCTAAAACCTGGTCTAATTATACAGCAGGTATCTTTGGCTTAGTAAACAAGATGTTTGTTCAAATGCTTGTTTCTGGTGCCATGAGTATGGAAGCAGTACCAAAAAAAGACCTATCCGGGATTGAAAGCATTATCTTCATTAAACCAGAGGACATTGTATTCCAAAGAGATCAAAATGGTAAATATCGACCCTACCAATTGAACAAAACTTGGAATCATGGTAAATCAGAAAGGTTAATTGAACTTAACCTAAATACCTACATCTACCTTTCAATGTTCAATGATACTGATGAACCTTATGGGATTCCAACTTTCATGGCTGCATTGGATTCATTAAAGACCCAATCAGATATGAAAATTAATACCAAGCATATTATGGAATTGGTTGGTATGATGGGATTCTTAGAAGCCAAAATGGCAAAGCCAGATATATTACCAAATGAAAATCCTAAAGCCTATGAAGCCCGATTAAATCGAATGCTTCGGGAGTTAAAGGTTAACACAAGGGAAGGATTAAAAGATGGTACTGTAGCTGGCTTTATTGATGATCATGAATTCAAGTTAAACTCCACTACCAAGGATATGAGTAACTTGGATAAACCCTGGAACATGAATCAGCAATCAGTGGCTAATGGTTTGGGTATCTCTGGTTCTATTATTGGGGTATCCAATGATAACAAAACAGAGGGGGGAACAAGTATCATGTTCTCCAAAATGATCTCTCAGCTTGCGAATTTACAGGAATTTGCAGTTTATGCTCTTGAATTTATCTATTCACTAGAATTGAGATTAGCTGGACTTCCAAATAAAGGATGTAAGGTTAGATTCTTTACTTCTACGATTAATGATGAAGTCAAAATTCAACAGGGTAAAGAGTATAAGATTCGTAATCTTAATTCTCTATATGCAGCTGGTATCATTAGCCAAGATCAATATGCCTTCGAAATGGGTTATGAAAAGCCCAATGAAAAGGAACCCAGAGTTCCATTAAACAAATTAGAAGATGGTGATGATGGGGCTAAAAAACAGAAAAGGGAAGCTGACAAGGATAAATCCGATAGATCACAAAGGGATAAGTCCAAAACAGTTCCTAAACGAAAAGATGGTGACACTAAAGAAAGGTAAATATTATGGGACAATTTAAAAAGGGGAAACAGGATACCATAGTAATTGGAGAAGGCCATTCTCTAATGCTTGGGCATATGCCAAACTCGATTCCTTCAGATGCCTATTCAGAATTAAACTTTGGCTTAAACAAGTCAGGGATAGAGAGTTATGGTTTTTGGAGTAATTCCATTAATTATAACACATTTTATCCAGGAGTAACCCAAGAGGAATTTATGCCTAAGGATACTGATTTCATTGAACCCGTTTATCGATTGCTTTCCGAGGTAATCGTAAACAAAGAATGGAACCCAGTAGACTTCAGTCGTAATGGAGCATTAAAAGCTTCATTAAAAATGTTGGTAGGGCAAACAGTTAACTGTGATCATTCAACCGATGTAGCAAATGCAATTGGTAGTGTAAAACAAACCTTCTGGCAAGAATCCTTTAAACAAGAGGGCATCGTAATCCCAGCGGGAATTAATGGGGTATTAAAAATCGATGCTAAGGCAAATCCCAGACTTGCTAGAGGAATATTAATGGATCCTCCCAGTATTCATTCTAATTCGGTATCAGTAAGATTTATTTGGGATAAATCACATCCAAACTTGGATGAAGATGAATTTTGGAGTAAACTGGGTACATACGATGAAAAGGGTAATCTGATTTGTAGGGTAGTAAAGGAAATCGTATCTTATTACGAAACTTCTTTGGTATCTCATGGTGCTGACCCATTTGCTCAGAAAATCGATGAAAATGGGAATATCAATGATCCGAAATTTGCTTCGAAACAAAGTTACTCGGCAAACAGAGGTAATGATATCGAATATTATTTCATGGATTATAAAAAACTCATAGATACCGAGAGTATTAACAATACTACGGTATTTAATATGAAATCTGATAATTCATCTGATCATTCAAACAACAAAAATTCTATCAATATGAAAGAAAAGGAATTGCTTGCCCTCTTAGTAGGTACAGGTATGTTAACACTTGCCGAGGGCAAGGAAGTTAACCTTGACAACATTAAAGAGGCAGTTACTTCATTGGTAGCTTTGAAAAATTCTTTAGAAACTCAGGTAGAGGAATTGAATAATTCCAAAACTGATTTGGAATCCAAGGTTACTGAGTTAACTGCTAAGGTAACAGAATTGGAAAACTCCTCTCGGGTCAACAAAGTAATGGCAGAACTGGGAGCTAATTATTTGAAGAGCTTGCAGGAAAGCACAGTAGAAACTTACAAAAAGATCTATGGTGAAAAGGCTGATGAAGCAATTGTAACCTTGATCACAGGAACTTCTGATATTGCCCAGTTAACCGCATTAAAGAAAACTTATGATGCAGAACTGGAAAAGCAGTTCCCTTTAACTTGTTCTGCATGTGGCTCTCACGATGTAACTAGAGCTTCTTCTCAGGCTGAGGATGAAGAAGGTACTACCTCTACAGACAAACCCAAATCTCTTCAGGATATCGCTCGCAACATAGCAAGCAACAAAAACAAAGGGTCAATCATTTTTAAATAATCTCTAAAAGTCAATCAATATGGCAGACTTCACTAAATTCGGAGGAACTACTCCTCGGGTGGTGATTTACAAAAGTGAATCCCACAAATTACATCAGGCATTTCCTGTGAAAGATTCTGTAAAGATTTATGCGGGTAATCCTGTAGCAATCACCACTGATGGTAAAATCGAATTGCTGACAAAAGATAATGAAGCTAACTACTTGGGAATTGCAGTTACTGATAACACTAACCCAGCTTACAAAGAATCAGCAAATGCGGGTCCAGTGGAAGTAACAGTTGCAGTTCAGGGTTTTATGATTATCAATGCAATCTCAGAAGCCGCTTTAAATGCGGGTCCAGTAGAAATTGGTACTGGCATGGATACTACTAACCATTTCACTAAGTTCAAAACTTTCACTCAGGCTGATGCTGATGCTGCAACTCGTCCTGTGAATTTTATCTCCCTGACAAAAGCTTCAGCAAAAGATGAGCTGATTCAGGTATTATGTAAATAACAAAAAGAACAGAAAGATATGTCTGAAACAAAGAAGAATTTAACAAAAGAAAACTTGCTCAAGGAATTGCCCGAAATGGGAAAAAACCTTGATGCAATCAGAAAAGGTACGAATACCGAATTATCTGCCGATATTTCAATGGCAGAAGTAGTAAACGAACGATACGGGATTTCAATGGATCAGTATCTCTCCACTTTGGGTATCGATACAAGAAAAGATACATTGCAGAACCTTTTCACAATGCCCGATCAGTCAGTTCGCTGGGTAGTTCCTGAAATTATCCGTGCTGCTATCACATTGGGTCTTCGTCAAGCTCCATTTTATCCGAACATCATCGCTGGTGATCAACCGGTAAATGGTTTGCAGGTAACTATGCCGTACATCAACATGTCTGATGCTGCTCCGGCAAGAGTAAACGAAGCTGAAACAATTCCGTTGGGAACAATCTCTTACGGACAGAAACAAGTTTCTATCTTCAAAATCGGTAAGGGTATCAAAATTACTGATGAAGTTAAAAACTACGTTTCTCTGGATGTGATGGGAATTTTCCTTCGTGACTTTGGTATTCAGTTGGGGTATGCAATGGATAACCTTGCAATCGACACGGGTATCAATGGTGACAAAATCGATGGCTCAGAATCCGCTCCAGTTATTGGCGTAGGTACAACTTCAGAAGGTATCCAATATCGTGATTTGCTCCGTATTTGGATTCGAGGTTCTCGTATGGGCCGTAACTTCACATCAATGATTGGTGGAGAAGATGAAGCATTGGATATCCTTGATTTGCCCGAATTCAAGGTAAGATCAAATGGTACTACAGAAGCTACTCTGAATCTCCATACTCCGGTACCTAACCGTGCAGACTTCTGGATTCATGGAGGTATTCCTGCAAATCAGTTGATGCTCATCGATAAAGCGGCTGGTATGATTAAGCTTACCGCTCAGCCTCTGATGTTGGAATCTGAAAGAATCGTTTCTAATCAGACTGAAGCTATGTATGCTTCTCTTACTACTGGCTTCTCAAAGATGTACAGAGATGCAATCGTTATGTTGGATTCCAGCAAGGCATTCGCTTCCAATGGGTTCCCGGATTATATGAACCTGGATCCTCTGATGTCAGTAAATCTGGAGTAGTTTCCTTTTTCTCCGGTCTTTTTTCTATCTCATCCCAGCTCATAAATTCCCATGGGCTGGGATTTATTACATAGATTTATTACATAACAACATATAAAAATAATTTAAGATATGAAGTATTTGAAATTAGGTGATAACGCAACCTCATTCTATGATATGGGGACGGGCCTTAAAATTTCCGGTAAAGATGTAGTTGCTGTAAACGAAGCCTACATTAATCAAGGTAAAAGAACAAGAAGAGCTCTTCAGGGAGGTCATTTGATCTATGCAACCAAAGAAGAGTATGAAGAAGCTAACAGTGTAAAGGCAGAATCCGAAAACAACACCGTAGAAAGCCTTTCAAAGAAATTCTATAATCTCTACCAGTCTGGGAAATCAACAAAGGAATTAGCTGATGCTTTCAATAAAGCCCAGTTGGTGAAGATTGCTGAAGCTGCGGAATTGGAAGTAGAAGAAGCAGATACAAAATCCAGTTTGGTAGAAGCCATCATCGAACAGATCGAATCCACCGATGAGGAAACTGATGAAGAGTAAACCCCTCTCAACATACTCAATATAAATTCATAATGGGGCGAATGCCCTAAAAGTCCTAAAAATATGGTAACAAATTTTTCATTCCAAAAAAACGGGTTATCAGTATCTTTTAGAGACCTTTCAACCGGAGTCCCAGATGGTAGTACATATCACTGGGACTTTGGCGATTTTAAAGGGTCCGAAGAGAGAAATATTACCCATGAATATGAAAGCTCTGGGTTTTACATAGTGACCCTTAAAATCACCGCTCCTGCAGTTGGAGAAGAAGAACCTCAAGTAGGTGAAAAACAATTAAGGTTAGGAATTAGTGATATGTCCAAAACACAACTCTCGGATTCAATATATAACCTTATCAATTCATATATCCCAGAAAGTTTACTTCCTTACCTTTCAGATATCGACAAACAAGCCTACATCGAAAAATGGCAATTATATATCCAGCCTCTTGTTTGTCGACCCTGTGGAAAAGAAATCCCATTAGAAGAATATAATAATGAACTTGCTTATGAAGCTCTAGAAAACCAATTGATAATGGAGTTATCCGCTTATGATTTCCTTACAGTGGGGATCATCAATATGATGAGATCAGCTACGGATATAATCCAAAACGAAACAAACAGCTCAACACAAAAACCTGGAGAAGGTGAAGGTGGAGAAGCTAATACCAACCAAAGAGTAAAGGCAATTACAACGGGTCCAACAGAAGTTCAATTCTACGAAGGACTATCCGGGGACTCGGCTTCATCCTTGGCTAAAACAATTACAGGAGCATTACAACCGGGTGGAGTAATCGATACATTAAAAGCTAACCTATGTATGCTTGCGGGAAGGCTATGTATTTATCTCCCAATCTGTAATCAACCCAGAACAACTAAAGTTCCTAAGGTTGTTAATCGAAGAAAACCCGGACCAATTGGGGGTCCCAATCCTATCAGTATATTAAATCCTTCAAACATTTAAAGCTATGAGTGTATTTATTGGATATCCCAGTTTCATGGCATATCAAATGATGAAAGGTAAAAAGGATAATAATGATGGCTTTCCATCTATTCCTGGCATGATTGCAAGATATTCAGCTTCCGGTCTTACTAATGAGCAGATGGCTACCAATCCTGTATGGGTAGATAAGACGGGTAATGGCCATGATTTGCAAATGAAGAATTTCGCTTGGGGTGGGATGAGTGGAGTTGGTGGTTATGGCGATGAAAATC